>ENA-ORUV01000215-ORUV01000215.1-human-gut-metagenome-genome-assembly--contig:-NODE-215-length-49187-cov-4.70117_pt1 | contig 49187 bp, 37 predicted proteins | sample MGYA00242089_ERZ509229 | MGnify/ENA primary metagenome ERZ509229 (study PRJEB26280, sample SAMEA2338805) | human gut metagenome | biome: human gut; feature: human-associated habitat; material: faeces...
GACATGACTAGCTCATTAATGAAATGATATAGGAGCTAGTATAGCATAAAATTAAACCCCGCAACTTCAAATTTCTTGAAGATTATGGGGTTAGCAAAATAACTGACTTTATAGTTGACTCGAATCAATCCTGTTCCGAGCTAGTCGTCGGGAGTATGGGCTAAGACTGTCATCCGCATGGGGGCAGGTTCAGAGCGTCTCTGAAGCGTTCTAAAAAACGCTCTCAAACAAAGGTTGGCAGTACTTCGAATGTACGAAAAAAATGAACGTTCAGATCGAAGTCGTTAGGCAAAATGTAGCTATCAACAACTCATTTTCAATAAAATATTTCTAAATTGAAGGTCGGTAATTTCCCTAAATACCTAGGTTTATCCTATAGTTAAATGAGAACAATTCTCAGTACCGGACAAAAAAGACAATTATCAGATTTGATAGTGTCATCTGGAAATTCGATAGTAAAAATCGATATTCAAAACTATTCGTTCCAGAAATCGGAATCGTATATCGTGTCAACCTAAAATGAGTGGCAAAATATCTCTAAAGAGGTATGAATGTTCGGTATAACAGCCTGTATCGTTCGGAAATAACGAAAATCAAGCAAACATTTGAAATTTATCGAAATGATCCATTAAGGCATCCTGAAGAGTACCTAACAATGAGTATTTTTGACTGTTCGGAAGGTTGAGAACACTCCCCAAAAGGTTTTGAGTCTTAAGAAGAAGTTAAGGGAGTAAATTGATGTTGCGCCGCCCGTGAGGGATGCGCATTGACCTCAAAGAAGCCGATCGAAAGATTCGAGCTATTTAACAACATCTATATATAGAGACCCGAAAGGAGCTAGATATGACCAAGCAGCACAAGCTTCTGTCTCTCGCCGCCTGTATGTCGGCAGCGCTCGTCGCTTCCTCAGCCATGGCAGCTGAAACCCCGGCGGCCCAGACCTCCGCCAAAGAAGTTCTCCCGCGTACGCTTGAAGGCTATGTCTCTCAAGATAAGGCTTTCTGGGACTACCTGAAGGCTAATCACCCCTACTTCAAGTATTTGAAGGAAGGCCGCGTTGTCGGTAAGTTCACGATGTCCGACCGTGAAGAAGAATGGGTGAATTTCGGCGGCGGTGACAAGTACCGTGAAGACACCGGTCGTACGACCGCTGTGACGTACCGCCTCCCGTACGAATCCTTCCTCGATCTGCCGAACAATTTCGTCGGCCCGAAGAAGTGCGGCGAATGCCACCCCTCTCAGTATGAAAAGTGGGAACGTTCGCGTCACAACAAGATCGTTCGCTTCCCGGAAGAAATGACCGAAGCCGTGGTTCAGGGCGACCTGAAGCGTCCGCTTTACGGCTCGAAGGCTTCCGTCCTTCCTGAAGGCATCAATGTCGAGGACGTCTACGTCCTGATGGGCACGCCGCGTACGAAGTACGGCTTCGTCGATAAGTGGCTCGTCCGTGGTACCTACCACATTGAAGACGGCGGCAGCCTCTCCCAGGCTACCGGTAAGATCGTTGCCGGCGGCAACCAGTTCTCCCGCAACTGGGCCGAACACATCACCCCTGAAGTTGCCAAGAAGATCAACGCATGGGATCCGACCTTCCCGACCAAGCTCGAAGACTTCGGTGCTCAGAGCTCCAAGGTCTGGGGTATGAACTCCTACGGTGCTTCGAACCGTAAGCAGGCCATGTTCCAGCCGGGTTCGTCCTACTGCGAAATCTGCCACACCTGGAAGTTCGACTTCAAGAGCCAGGATGAACTCTTTGCCGCCCTCGGCGACGGCGAAAAGCTTCGTGCGCACACGATCGCTAAGGGCGTGAGCTGCGAAGAATGCCACGGCGCAGGTGCTCACCTGTACGGCGCCCGCGGTGCCGGCATGCCGTCCGACTGCGAACGCTGCCACCAGCGCTTCGTCTACAACCGTGAAGACGCTAAGGCCAATCCCAAGGCTCCGTTCACGTCCTACTTCAAGAGCTTCTGCCCGGCTTGCGGTACCGAAGGTTCGCAGTCGCACTACACGAAGCACTATCAGAAGGGCATGCGCTGCACGACCTGCCATGACCCGCACGAAGTTACGTCCAACGACTGGACCAGCCAGTACACGGTTCCGAACCTGAAGAAGAACTGTCAGGACTGCCACACCACGGCCGCCTACTTCTTCTCGCAGGGCGGTACGCACAGCCGCAACAGCTGCGAATCCTGCCATATGCCGAAGATGGGTTCCTGCGAAAACTTCGCCGCGATCCAGCGTCCTGACATGGCCGGCTTCGACAACGTCCGTGCGTCCCACATCTGGCGCATCCTCGTTGATCCGGAAAAGAAGTCCATCAACCCGCCTGAAGGCGCTGACCGCAAGCTCGTGTCGCCGAAGGGCTGGCACCTGACCAAGGACGAAGGCCGTCCGTACCTCGACTTGATGTGGACCTGCGGCCGTACGGCTTACCAGGATAAGCACGTCGTCGACGCGATGGGCTGCCACAGCCCGATCCAGTCGAAGTTCCCGGAAATGATGCGCTTCAAGGATCAGAAGACCATCTACAACAAGGTCATCGCCTGGCAGACCCCCGTCAAGGAAGGCTATGCCAAGGTCATCGCCGACATGGCCAGCATCCAGGATCTGCTGAAGGTCACGAAGCTCTCGACGGCCGATCGCGCGCAGGTTCAGCTCTATGCTGAAGAAGCTCGCCTGAATGCCGCCAAGATCAAGGACGACGGTTCCTGGGGTGTCCACGCTCCGAAGTTTGCCAAGCAGCTCGTTGACGAAGCCACGACGTACACCACGCAGGCTCTCGCCATCCTGAATGCCGCGAACAAGACCGCCAAGAAGTAATCCTTCCTGAGTGATCTTTTCCGAAGAGGGCTCCGCAAAGAGCCCTCTAGGAGCAGGATAGAAAAGCTCGACAGTTTCGACTGCCGAGCTTTTCGTGTTTTTACTTTGATTTATAAGGATATTTCAAGTATTGCCATAACAATTGCTTAATCTTTTCCTGTTAGGGTTCGCCATAAATCCCTATGCATTGTCGAACCCAAAAAAGCAATGCATCAGCAGACCCTTCACGAAGGAAGAAAAATGCAGAAGAAGTCCTTTGCCGCGATTAGCACGGCTCTTGCCGCGGCCCTGATGATCTCGACCGGTTCTCCGGCTTATGCCGCCGATGCCGCTGACGGCTCCAAAATGACCGTGCAGCAGATGCGCCAGCCGATTCCGCTCTCGCTCAACAAGGTTTCGAAGGTGCTCGGCCAGCCCGACGTCTTTGTCTACGACTGCAATCCGGAAGATATTTATGAAAAGAGCCATCTGAAGGGATCCATTCATGCCAACAAGGCCGATTGGATGAATCTGCTGCCAAAAGACAAAAAGAATTCCTTTGTGATTCTTTACTGCATCAACCGTATGTGCACCGTCTCGTTTGAAGCGGCTCTCGAGGCTATTAACGCCGGCTACGAGAATGTGTACGTCATGCCTGACGGCATTCAGGGGTGGGTCTCCAACGGCTATCCCTTTGAAGGCACTTCTTGGAAGCCGTACGAAAGCAAAGCACCTGTGCTTTTGCAGCGCAAGGACTGAAGCATTGCTCACCCATTGCGGTAAAGCGAAGAATGCTTGCTGTTTGATGCACACCAAGGTGTGCATGCAGCATTTCGTCTTAGCGGAGATTAAACAATGAATTCCAACCATCCCGCGCTGATTTCCGGCGGGTTATTTTTCGTCATCGGCCTGGCTTTGGCCGCCGCGCTTTTTACTGGGCTCTTGCCGCATTGCTGGCACAACGGTCCGAGCGTCTGCTATTGGATGACTAGAGCAGCAGGCGGCACATCGGCGGTTGTTGCATTTCTCGGTCTCGCCATGATGTTCGCTCGATCGGCCGGTGCGGGATTCGGCATGGCTGTCGGGGTCTTCTTAAATGCAATTCTGATTGCCGGCGTTGCGGGTCCGCTGATTGGGCCCTGCCCGAGTCCGATGATGCACTGCCACAGCATCACTCAGCCGGTGCTGATTGTTGCCGCAGCGGTCATCGCAGTCATTGCGCTCGTTGAGATCCGCAGATTGGCCAGCCGCTGAAGCGGGTATTCACCAAAAATAAACAGGATGCTGCCTTCTCGGAATTGGCCGGCTCTGCCGGCCAAGCACAGAAGGAAAGATTTAGAGAGCATGACGAATCCTCAGCCTTCACAGAACGTTGCAGGTCAACCTGCAAAAGCGGCAGGTGAATATAAGCCGCTCACGACGTTCACCATCGCCGCCGCGAACGTTACGCAGCGGCCGCTTCGTTCGATATTGCTCGGACTGATCGCCGCGGTTTTTACGTTCCTGCTCTTTTCGAGCGCGATGGTAACGGCCAATCTCGAAGCCGGCATCAGTTCGCTCGCTGCCCGAATGGGGGCTGACGTGTTAGTCGTCCCTCAGGGGCAGGGCAAGAAGATCCAAAGCGTGATTCTGCGCGCTGAGCCTTCAACGTTCTATCTGGACGGAAAGCTGCTCGACGTCGTGCAGAAACTCCCCGGGGTGGCCAAGGCTTCGGGTCAGCTCTTCATTTCGTCATTAGACGCGCAGTGCTGCTCGGTCAAGGTGCAGCTGATCGGCATTGACGAAGCCACAGACTTTGTGATCGCGCCGTGGCTGAAACATGCGGCGGATAAGCCGCTCTCGGGCAATGACGTCATTGTCGGTGATTACATCTATGGTGAAATCGGCAGCACCCTGAAGTTTTTTGATCAGGAGTATCGCATCGTCGGCCGCCTTGCACCGACAGGCATGGGATTTGACTCGTCCATCTTCATGACGCTCGATGCGGCTCGCTGGGCCGGCAGGGCGGCTTCGCCCGACAGAGCTGACGAAATGGCTCAGAGCCTCTCGGCCATTCTTGTGCGGGTGAATCCCGGCGTTGATCCGATTACGGTTTCTGACGAACTGCTCGATCAGCTCGGGCTGAAAGCGAATGTCAATTTCGTGTTTGCCTCGAACATGATGAGTGACACGTCTGCGAAACTCCAGAAGGTCGTGAGCGTTATGTACACCGCTGCCGGGGGATTTTGGGCCGCTGCTGCCGTCATCATGCTGATTGTCTATTTCTTTGCCTTCAGCGAGCGTCAGCGGGAGTTTGCGACATTGCGGGCCCTGGGTGCCTCCCGCGGCAAAGTGGTAGGCATCGTGCTCGCGGAAGCCTTCATTATTTCAATGCTGGGATCCGCCGTCGGCATTGGTCTCGCGGCGTTGGTGGTATCGAATTTTTCGACGGTCATCGCTCATGCGATCGGACTGCCTTATCTTGCTCCGGAGACCGGCAGCTGGCTGCGGGCGCTGGCTGCGAGCGTAGCGGCGGGCATTCTTACGGTGCCGTTGGCGTCGCTGCCGACTGCCTGGCGGATTGGCCGCAGCGACATCTTCACGACCTTGCGCGAGGATTGACGTCATGAAGCTTTCTGCCAAACAGCTTGGCCGCCGGTATGAACGCGCCGGACGTCCTTTCTGGGCGCTGCGCCACGCGGACCTTTCGGTCGGCGCAGGAGATTTCGTCACCGTTCTGGGACGCTCGGGTTCGGGCAAAACGACGCTGCTCACGCTCCTTCTGGGCTTATGCATGCCGACAGAGGGCGAGGTCGCTTTTAACGGCAGGGCCCTCTCGGGGATGTCGGACGAACAGATTTCTGCGCTGCGCAATGCGCACATCGGCTATGTCCCGCAGCATGCTGGACTTGTGCCGACACTCACCATTCTGGACAACATTCGTCTGCCGTGGCATTTGGCCAATCGTCGGGGGACGGAACCCGCTGGCCGCGCTGAAGAGCTCCTCACTGCCGTTGGTCTTGCTGATCTTGGCGGACAGTATCCTCGAGCGCTTTCCGGCGGAGAGCTTCGTCGAGCGGCGTTTGCCAGAGCCCTCATGAATTCGCCCGAGCTGATTGTGGCTGATGAACCCACTTCCAACCTGGACCGCGAAAGCGCTGAGGTTGTGGTGCGGATGCTGATTGAGGCCCGCCAAGCGGGCGCCGGCGTTTTGCTCGTGACGCACGATACCTTAGGGATTGGGGCGTCCAATGCCATTTACGATATGGTCAACGGCGAGCTCAAGCTTCGAGAAGAAGCGGTGCAAAGCGTTGATCCCAAATCAAACCGCTAATATTTAAATAACCATCTGGAGATCCATGTCATGCAGAGACGCAATTTGATCGGAAAGGGGGCTGCACTTGCGGCTTTTGCTGCGCTTCCGGGCGCATCGCTGCTTGCGGCTGAAGCTGCGGCAGACGAACCGGCACCAAAGAAGAAAGATAAGGACAAGGATCTTCCTTTCCCGGTGAAAGGCAAAGTAACGGTTGTTGATTTCGGAGCGCCTTGGTGCGCGAGCTGCCCGGAAATGGCCAAGCTGATGGAAGAAATGCAGAAGGAATATGGCGACCGCGCTGCCTTTATCGTCATCAACATTGATGAATGGAACGGCATTGAAAACGATTACCTGATCGAAGAAATGCCCGCACAGATCTTCTACGATGCATCCGGAGAGCCGATTTGGCAGCACCGCGGTCCGGTGGATGCAGAGACGATGCGTGAACGCGTCAACATTCTGCTGAAAGGCTGATATCTCTCTTTCGACCCGAATAACAGCCAGACAAAAGGCGCAGAGGCATTGAGCTTTCTGCGCCTTCGTTATATCTGTGACTGAAAGATTATTCCACGGGCTGCGGGAGCGGCCGGCCTAACAGGAATCGGGTTCCATTAGGCACATTGTCAAAAGTGCAGCCGGGCACGAATACATTGACTGCGGAAGAAATCTGTATTTCAGGCCAAGGACCGAAATGCGCGCCAAAACCTTTAAGCATGGCAAGACCGGTGGGCGTCACAAGCTCCCCAATGCCTGACGAAGGCCGCACCGCAACGCCCGGCATCATGGCAAACATTGCTGGCGCCGGGTAAGGCACGGTGCCGTGGGCACAGATCACCTCACCGTCGCTCACTGGAATGGGGCTTGCAGCAATTCTCTCGAGCTCGAGCGTCTCGAGAAACTGTGCGCAGAGACCGACAGCAAGAATATTGCTTAAGCGGCCGACTTCGTGGAAGTGAACTTCATTTTCCGAAGTGCCGTGCACTCGAGCTTCGGCGCGCACGAGTTCGTGCCAAACAGCTCGGGCACGCTGCCGAGCGCCCGCGGAGAGTCGGCTCGCTGCGTAAATGGCTTCGATATCTTCAGGATGACGGTGACCGTGACCGATTTCGGCAGGTGTGAGGAACTTCACCGTCCACCCGCTGATGCCGCGCACCCAGGCGGGTTTGAGTTCCAGTCCGATGTCAAGGCCTGGAAACTGGCTGCGCAGATAGGCGCCGGCAGTGCCGGAGGTTTGTTCGGTCAGTGCCAGAAGTCCTGCCGTGAAGGACGATGCGTTAAAGCCCGCATGAATGCGGATGGCGAGAATGCTGTCGGGCATAGTGGTGTCCAAAGCGGAACAAAAAGAAAGGGTCAGCCGGCGGTTTCGGACGGCGCCTGCGGATAAAGAGCCGCAAGAACTCTGGCGGCCGCGCATGCTGCGCCGTAGCCGTTGTCGATGTTCAGTACGGCTACGCCGGGCGCGCAGGATGCGAGCATGCTGCGCAGTGCGGTTTCGCCGCCCTGAGCGATGCCGTAGCCGATAGAAGTCGGCACAGCAAAGAGCGGGCGCATGGTGAGGCCGCCCAGCACAGAGGCGAGCGCAGCGTCAAGGCCGGCAGCGCAGATGACCGCATCGCAGGCGTTGATTTCAGGGAGTGCGGCTTCAATGCGCCAGAGGCCGGCCACGCCGCAGTCGATGAAAGGCTTGACTTCGTAGCCGAGATATTCAAGCGTTCGAGCCGCCTCCATGACGACGGGGGCATCGGCGCTCCCCGCAGAGACCACAGCGCAGACGCCGGGCCGGCGAGGGCGCACGGCGTTCCAGGCAGTGCGCGAAAGCGGGTCGAAGTTGTATTTCCCTGCCGTATCCGGATCAATCTTCGCAAAGACCTCAGCATCCAGACGCGTGAAAAGAACGGGCGGTGCATTTCGGAGGGCAAACCGTGCGAAAAGACCCGCAAGCGTGTCAAAGGGTTTGCCTGCGCAAAAGACAGCTTCAGGGAGCCCGATGCGGCGCTCGCGGTCAAGATCGAAGCGTACGGCGGAGTCAAGCATGTGCGGCCTAAAACGTTAGGAAGTGGTGAGATGGGGCATATGAGAAGCTTATGCCGCGGTGCGGGTACCATGTTCGACGCCGACAAGCTTAATGCTTTCAGCCGTGCGGCCAAAGTCTCGACGCTTGCGGACGTCGCGAAGCGGTGAATCGCCAAAGAGGCGCTTATAGTCTCGCACGAACTGAGTCGGGCTTTCGTAACCTACGGCATAAGCTGCGGCAGAAACTTGCGCGCGTTCGGCAAGCATCAAATGCTGAGCTTCACACAAACGAATCTGCTTTTGGAACTGAAGCGGACTCATCCCGGCAACGGCTTTGAATTGGCGATGAAAATTCGACGTCGACATGCCGTGAAGCTTCGCGAGGGCTTCAATGGAGATGGGTTTATCGAAATTGCGCCGCAGCCACCCAATGGCACGAACGACGGTGCTCGCCGGGGCGCTTTCACGCAGCAGCGGCAGGAGCCGCGCTGCGGTAGGGCCGGCGAGCAGAAGGCTGTGAATGTCGCGAATAATGCAGGGGGCTCGCAGCGGTGCAAGCTCGGGCGTTTTGAGCAGCTTGATGAGCCGCTCAAAGTCAAAGAGCAGGTCTTCAGTCGGCTCAAACTTAAAGATGGCTTCGGGCGGCAGCTCCGCGTTCTCTTCCTGATCGGTTTGCGGCAGGTGTTCGGCGAGTTCGATCAGCGTAGCGCGGTCAAGCGCCAAAGAAACCGATAAGAAAGGTTCCTCGGGGCTCGCGTGCATCGCTCGAAAAGTACTCGGCAGCGCGGCTCCCGAAAGCAGTCCTTCCCCCGCGCCGTAGGAAATAAAGCGGCCTCCGACCGTCACGGTCTTGACGCCCGAGAGGATGAACGATACGGCGATCGCGCCCGTGGAGCAGGAAAGCGGCACTTCGGATTCAAAACGATGAGTGCGGAATCCTTCTGCCGGGGTCGTGCTGACGCCCAAAGGCGGATTGGCCGACATCAATTCCCGGCGCATGTCTGCCAACATGTTTTGAATCGTGGTCATTTGTAAATTTTCCTATGTCGTCAGTGGAGTTCGAGTTGACGGAGGCAGTGCGGCGTATCGAGAGAAATAGGTTATTTTCCACCCGAAAACGTTTCTCCGAAGTCTGCATCAAGCAGTTTCAGGCAATTTTCTCTATCTGTCGAGCGTTCTTCCCGCCATTGATAGAAATAGGCAGGAAATTGATTGTCCGAGACGATTTGGCAGTTTTTCGTTCAAAACGGGCATAAAGAATGGCGTTGACATCGGCAGAATGCAGACTGTTGAAAACTGAAATTTTTCTCGAACTTTTAAAAATAATTGAATACATTAATGTAACCGTCGTTATAGCTTTTGATCTATCTTTGGACTAATTCGATCGGTGAGAACCCTATCTCTTAGGGGGAACGCTAGAATCAATAGGAACCAGTAAGGAGAACCCCATGATGTGAACGGAACGGCCAAAGAAGCCGTCCGGCGTGGGGTGGGCTGGAGGACCCCTCGGCGGGCGGCGTGGACCAAAGGACGTCGCCCGCAAGACTATCCATGCCCGAAACAAAAGAAGAGAGCGCAACAACAATGCAAGCCGCATTCAGCTACGGGCACTGGCAGGGACGCCGGCTCGACAATCGTTCGGCCGTAGATTCCTGCGACCTTCCCGTCGGTTTCCCGCTTGAGGAGGCCGCCGCCTTTAATCAAGGCAATCCGTTAACCAGCGTGATCGGTCCGCAGGGTTTTCTCGTCTTTGAGAACGCCCCGCACCTGACCGTTATTCTTTATGCCTATTACGAAGATGCACGCAGCTTTTCCTGCGGACGCTGTACGCCCTGCCGCATGGGAACCGTGCTGATTGCTGAGGCACTGAAAAATGCCCTAGAAGGGCGCGGCAGCACCGTAGATTGGGACGAAATCGCTGAAACTGCCCGCCATATGAAGGTGTCAAGTCTGTGCGGCATTGGGCTGCAGTCAGCCGAACCGATTCTGGGGGCGATCGAAAACTTCCGAACTGAGCTTGAAACGACGGAACCGGTAGCGGGACTCCAGGGACTTAAAGACGCCAAGCAGTATGTGAGCACGGCGACCGCTCCCTGCATTGAAGCCTGCCCGGCGCATGTCAATGTGCCGCGCTACATCGATTACATTCGTGACGGGCGGCCGGAGATGGCCGAAGGGGTGCTTCTCAAGCGTTATCCCTTGGTCGGAACGTGCGGCCGCGTGTGTGTGCGCCCTTGTGAGGCCGCCTGCGCCCGCCGCTTCAATGAGCAGCCGATTGCCATTCGCGATCTGAAGCGTCACGCCGCTGATGAGCTCGGCGTGGGGGCTGCGGCACTCTTTGACGATGCCATGCTTAAGCACCCAGCGCCGGGGGTTGATCCCAGTCAGCGCATAGCTGTGATCGGTGCGGGACCTGCCGGCATTGTCTGCGCCTATCATCTTCTGCGCCTGGGGCGGCCGGTTGATGTGTTTGAAATGGAGCAGGAAGCGGGCGGCATGGCTCGCTGGGGCATTCCTTCATACCGCCTCCCGCGGGCAGAGCTCGCGGGCGAAACGGATATTGTGAAGACGCTGGGCGGCCATTATCGCTATGGTGAAAAACTCGGCCGCGATTTCCATTTGAATGACTTGTTCGCTCAGGGCTATGACGCCGTGTTTCTCGGCATCGGCTGCGCACGCGGTCAGTTTCTGGGGCTTCCCGATGAGGATCAGAACGCTCAAGGGTACCTGCGCGGGCTCGATTTTCTGCTCGAGGTCGAGCACAGTCAGGGAACGCCGGAAGGTCCGAAGCCCTTAGAGGGAGATGTCGTCGTGATTGGCTGCGGCAACGTGGCCATGGACTGCTGCCGCACCGCGCGGCGCATCGTCAAAGACGGCTCTCAAATTACGGTTGCGTATCGTCGAATTGAAGCCTCTGCGCCGGCCGATCCTGAAGAAATTCACGCTGCCCGGGCCGAAGGCATTCGATTTGAGTTCCTCTCGGCACCCAAGCGCATTCTGGTTGAGAACGGCCGCGTTGTCGGCATTGAACTCGTACGGATGCATCAGACAGAACCCGACGCGTCCGGCCGCCGAGCAGTGAAGCCGCTCCCTGGGAGCGAGTTCACCATCCCTTGTTCGTACGTTATTGCAGCCATCGGTCAGAAGATGGATCCGACGGTGTTCACCCCCGAGGACGGCATTGCACTGACTCGCTGGGGCACCATCGAAACGAAGGAAAACTTCACCACAACGCGTGAAGGCGTATTCGCGGGCGGCGACGCCGCCACGGGCCCCAAGACGCTTATTCTCGCGATGGCGCAGGGTGAGGCGGCTGCAAAGTCGATTGACCAATATCTCAAAACCAGAGAACCCGCGTTCTTTCCGAGAACACGGCTCTCACAAATCATTGCCAAGGCCAAACTGGTCGGTGCCTGCAGGCCGACGAGACCGCTGCCGATTGAAGCGCGCTATACGTCGAAGTTTTTGGATCCTGAAGCGCGCAGTGCCAATTGGGAAGAAGTCGAAGGCGCGATGACGATTGAGGAGGCTCGTCAGGAGTCTCAGCGCTGTATGCGATGCATGCGTCTTATCGCCGTTACAACCCGCAATCCAGTGGTTGAACACGAACCTACCGCACCCAATGCGGCGACTTTCTAACGGTTGAACAGGATTCCGAGGAGACTCCGACAATGGCTTATCCCGACAAAAACGAAATGCCGGACCTCAGCCGCCGCGCCTTTATCAACGGCCAGACGGTCGCGTTCGAACCCAACGACACGATTTTGGAAGCTGCGCGCCGTGCGGGTATTTTCATTCCGACGCTGTGCGAATTCGCCGCGCTCAATCACCGCCCCGGCACCTGCCGAGTCTGTTTGGTGGAAGTAGAGCTTCCTCAGGGCGGCCGTGAGATCGTAACGTCCTGTGAAACCAAGATCGAGCCCGGCATGCGCATCCGCACGCGTACGGCCGAAGTCCGCCGACGCCAGAAAATGCAGGTTGAACTGCTGATGGCGGATCATGACGAAAACTGCTCGTCATGCAAGCGCCACGGCAAGTGCGGACTGCAGGATGCTGCGCTTTGGACCGGTGCGGACCGTCTGGGACTTTCCGGGCGGTATAAGCCGATTCGCAAGCTCGATATGTCCGCACCCGCCATGCGTTTTGACGGCGGAAAGTGCATTCGCTGCCTGCGCTGCATTGAGGTCTGCCGGCAGGTGCAGGGGGTTTCGGCGCTCTGCCTCACCGGAACGGGCACGAAAGCCGAAATCGGTTTTACCGGCGCCGTCAATTGGGGGTCGTCGGACCGATGCATTGAATGCGGGCAGTGCTCGCTCGTTTGCCCGACGGGGGCTATCAGCGTGCGTGATCAAGGGTGCGATGTATTCGACTTGCTCGACGACGATTCCATCACCACGGTCTTTCAGTTTGCGCCTGCTTTGCGAGTGGCGCTTTCCGAAGAGTTTGGGCTGCCTCCCGGCATGGATGTGCAGGGCAAGATCGTCAGTGCTTTAAAGCGCATGGGCGCAGACTACGTGATGGATACCAATTGGTCGGCCGACGTGACCATCATGGAAGAAGGCACCGAGATGCTCGCCAACTTCGAGCGTGCCAAAAAGGCCGGAACACTTCATTCCAAGCCCTTCACTTACTTCACGTCCTGCTGTCCGGGCTGGGTCAACTATGTCGAGAAGATTGCGCCCGACATGATTCCGCATGTGTCGAGCACTCGTTCGCCGCAGGCGATTTTCGGGGCTTTGGCCAAGACTTGGCTCGCTGAACATGCCGGCATCGAGAAGCGGGATATGCGGGTCATTTCGATCATGCCGTGCACCGCTAAAAAGGGCGAGGCCAATCGCGATATGCTCAAGCGCGCTGACGGCTCCAACGACGTTGACGTCGTGCTGACCATCCGCGAGTTCGCCAGACTGATTAAGCGCTCCGGCCTCAATCTTGCCGATCTCCCCGATATGCCGTTTGACACCCCGATGATGTCGCTCTCTTCGGGAGCGGGCCAGCTCTTCGGATCAACCGGCGGCGTAATGGAGGCGGCGGTACGCACGATGTCGGCGGTCAAGAATCAGGATCCGAGTCCTATGCCGCCGCTCACGCCGGTGCGCGGCATGGAATTCATCAAAGAGGCGACCGTTCATCTCGGCGACCTCGGCGATATTCGCGTTGCGGTGGTTCACGAATGTGCCAACGTTGCCAAGGTCATCGAAATGGTCCGCAGCGGCACGTGCCCATACAATTTTGTGGAAGTTATGGCATGTCCGGGCGGCTGTGTGGGCGGCGGCGGCACAACGCGCGGCGTATGGGGCCGCAATACGGCCAAGCGCCAGCAGGGGATTTATGCAATCGACAAGGTCAAGAAGATCCGCGCGTCCTACGAGAACCCCGAAGTGATCCGTCTCTATGAGGAGTATCTGGGAAGTCCCGGCAGTGAGCGTGCTCATGAGCTCCTCCACTGTGAATACAAACCTTGGAAAAAGCGCGAGCGCAAACTCACTGGGCCGGAGATTCTCGAAAGCGTCGAACTTTCGCCCGAATAAGGCGCTCTGCGCCTAACGCAGCTCCCGAAACCCCTAAACCGCCCGGCCGCAAGGCCGAGGCGGTTTTTTGCATAGGACCTTGCTGCCCCATGTGCGGCATTGAATAAAAAAAAGAGGAGGCGATTCATTTCGAATCGCCTCCTACAGGAGACCCCAAGGCGCTGCTGCTCCATTAAGGGAGAACTTTGCATTCTCCGGAGCGGCTGGACCGCGGAACCGACCCCTGGTTCCCTGCTGCGATCTCAGCGCCTTGCTTGAGATGAAGTATGCGCTGATTGAGAACAATTCGCAATAGCGGATGAAAAAATAATCCTGACAAGATACGTAAGGATTGATGCCAGTCAATCCAGATCCCCCTAAGGAGTAGATCAAAGGACGGACGAGGAAACCCGAAATTTTTGGCGATATCCAATTTACTGCACTAAGCAGTTTTATCGATATCTGTTGGAAATAATCATGAAGTCAAGCATATATAAGGAAACTGCGCAGTAAAAAATAGAAATCTGCATGCACAACTCATTGCTTTGCGGTAAATTTTGCAAACACCGACAGCGATAACAAACCTTTTGTTTCTGATGCCGTCGGTTCCCAGTCCACTTCATCTATTGAGGCTTGCGTTTGAAAGAGCGCACTGCTCCCGAAATGAAAACCTGGTTTAGCAACCGCACAACACCCCGAGGATCGGCACGCCAATAACGTGCCGCTGTGAGAGACATGATGAACACCTTCCTGATGATCAGCCGCTTCATGAACAAAACGTTTGCCCTTTGGGTCGTCGTATTCGGCGCCCTCGGCTTCGTTTTCCCCCAGGTCTTCAAGCCGGTAGGTGCGTATGTCTCGATTCTTCTCGGCGTAGTTATGTTCGGCATGGGGCTCACGCTGACGACGGCGGACTTTCGTGAAATCTTCCGTCGTCCCAAGGATGTGGCGGTCGGGATCCTCGCTCAGTTCCTGATCATGCCGCTCGCGGCTTTTGTGCTCTGCAAGGCGTTTGATCTGCCGCCCGATCTCGCTGTCGGTCTGATGCTTCTGGGCTGCGTTCCCGGCGGGACGGCCTCAAATGTCGTTACCTTCCTTGCCCGCGGCGACGTGGCGCTCTCGGTGACGGTGACCTCCTGCACGACGCTGCTTGCGCCTGTCGTGACCCCGGCTTTGATGTATGCCTTTGCAAGTCAGTGGCTCTCGATCGATCCGACGGCGATGTTTATGTCGATCGTTCAGGTGATCCTTGTTCCGATCGCCGCCGGCGTGATCGTGCACAAAATCTTCGGCGCTAAGGTCGAACGCGTGGCCGCAGTGCTCCCGATTGTGTCTGTCGGCGCAGTGGTGGTGATTGTGGCAGCGGTGGTGGCCGCTACTCGCAGCCAGATCTTGTCTGCCGGCATGACCGCTTTCATCGTGGTGGCGCTGCAGAATGCCTTCGGGATGGCTCTGGGCTTTGCCGCCGGCAAGATCTTCGGAATGGATCTCTCCAAGTGCAAGTGCCTGTGCTTTGAGGTCGGCATGCAGAATTCCGCTCTGGGCGTGGCGCTCGCGAGCGTGCACTTTGCAGCCTCTCCGATGACGGCGCTGCCCTCGGCAGTGGGTGCGCTGTGGCACAACATCACGGGTCCGGTGGTGGCTACGTTCTTCCAGAAGTGGCGTGCTGCGGATGAGAAGAAGTCCATTCTGGATCTGATGGAAGAAAGCATCGCTAAGGCGCGTGAAGAAAAGACCGCCGCGGTTTGATGGATTCAGCCTGAATAAAGTTCCCAAAGAGGAGACGGCGCGGATGATCCCGCCGTCTCCTTTGTGCTTTTGAGGCGTCTTGCGGCGTCTTGGGGGGCTTCTGTGCCGATGAGTTTGGGCGGCCGCCGAGCTTTAGCCAGACGGCGGGCGAGCTCAAAAAAACGGCGCCCCTTGATGTCATCGTCCATGCGGCCGGCTGCCGTTTCATTGGCTTTTGCTGGAATGGTGAGCGGCCTGATCGGGCCTAAGCCCGAGAGGGATCACCGCGCCAATGGCGCTGAGACCTTGAACATTCAGAGGCCATGGCGGCCCTGCGCGAAACCTACGATTTTTGCATTAGGTGTTTCCGGCAATGCGGCTTGGAAAACGTCAGAAAGTGATTCAAAAAAAATGAATACATCCTGCTCTAAGACAGATGCCGTAGGCGCCAAAGCATGCACGCTCGTAAAGTTTTCTGACGCCCGCGCCGTTGCTGAGTCAAAACCAGAACTCCCGGCAGCGGGTTCCAATGTTTCCTGCCATGAGGCGGCGGATCCGAAAGGACCGCCGAGCAGTTGATGAAACCCTGGTTGCAATCCACAACATTTAGGGAGGCGGAGCGCCAATAACGCACCGCCCCAATCTGCCAATGATGAATACGTTACTTATGCTTAGCCGCTTCGCCAACAAGACCTTTGCGCTGTGGGTGATTATTGCGGGGATACTGGGTTTTGTTTTCCCGGACGTGTTCAAGCCCATTGGCAGCTGGATTGCGATTCTCCTCGGCGTCATGATGTTCGGCATGGGGCTCACGCTCACCACGGCCGACTTCCGTGAAATCTTCCGCCGCCCCAAGGATGTCTTCGTCGGCATCCTCGCGCAGTTCCTCATCATGCCGCTCGCAGCCTTCGCGCTCTGCAAGGCTTTTGCGCTGCCGCCGGATCTGGCTGTCGGCCTGATGCTCCTCGGCTGTGTTCCCGGGGGGACGGCTTCGAACTTAGTCACTTTCCTGGCCCGCGGTGATGTCGCGCTGTCGGTCACGATCACTTCGTGCACGACGCTGCTTGCGCCGCTCGTTACGCCGGCTCTGATGTACTTCTTCGCCAATCAGTGGATCGCCATCAATCCGACGGCAATGTTCCTTTCGATCGTGCAGGTGATCCTGCTCCCGATCGCTGCCGGCGTCGTCGTTCATAAGGTTTTCGGGAAGAAAGCTGATCAGGCCTCTGTGGTTCTCCCGTTTGTGTCTGTTGCTACAGCAGTGGTGATCATCGCCGCGGTCGTCGCTGCAACGCGCGGTCAGTTCCTCTCGGCTGGGCTCACGGTCTTCGCTGTGGTGGCGCTGCAGAATGCTTTCGGCATGGGACTCGGTTTCCTCGCCGGCCGTCTCTTTGGCATGGATGTCGCCAAATGCAAGGCGCTCTGCTTTGAAGTCGGCATGCAGAATTCGGCCTTAGGCGTCACGCTCGCTACCGTGCACTTTGCGGCTTCGCCGATGACGGCCCTGCCGTCGGCGGTGGGTGCGCTCTGGCACAATGTCTCCGGCGCTGTGGTTGCCAGTTTCTTCCAGAAGCTTCGCGGCAACGGTGAAAAGAAGACTTTCTTTGAAGTGCTCGAAGAAAATGCGGCAGCCAAGAAGCACGCTGCAAACGCTTCGCACAAGGCTGCGGCCTGAACCTGACATTCCCTGCGGGGATCCTTGAACGAACTGAACGGGACTGCCTTCCTCATGGGCGGTCCCGTTTTGCGTCTTCTCTGCGCGCAGACCAGATTCACAGAAAAAAGGCAAAAAAAGGGGAGGCCGCGGACCAAGAAACGCGCGGCCTCCCGTAGTAGCAAGGAACGAACCGGACAGGAGAGTTCCGGATTATCGAAGCAGCACCACAAAGTTTCCCCGCTTTGCGTAATCGGTGCTGCTGAACCGCCAGAGCCGACCCCTTGGCTCATCAATTGGCGGAATTCGTTCCGTGTTGAGATGAACTTTAACGCAAATGAGAAACATTCGCAAGTGGAAAAATTCAAAAAGATACCCGGGAAAACGATTAAGGCAAGCGGCCTAGGCAGTTAAAGGTAGCAATTTGCTGATTGAGTCAAATCCACTATTTTGCAAAGTGAAATGCCTAAGTTTCAATTGTTTTGATTGGATAAAATCGGAAATCAGCAATGAATACAACTGCGCGGACTGCTGTGAGACGGCTCATCGGGTCTGTTGAGTGCCGCTGCAGAGCTGACACCAAGGAGAAAACATGAAAAGCGTTCCCGACAGTCAAAATGCCGGTTCAATACCTCATGCCAAATGTCCGAGCGGCCTGCGCCGGCGGCTGTTTGCCGCGGCTGCTGCCCTGACGCTTTCTGGATTGACCGTTTTTGGACCAGCCTCTGCCGCCGCCGAAGCGCCTCTGATAGGTGTCGTACAGCTTGTTGATCATGAAGCCCTCAACGATTCCGTGCGCGGCATCACAGACGGCTTGAAGGCGCGGGGACTCGCCGGCAGTCTGGATCTGCAGAATGCTCATGGAGACCAGTCCACGCTCAAGACGATTGGCGACCGGTTTGTGCATAAGGACGCCAAACTCATTTTTGCCGTTGCGACCCCTGCGGTTCAGGCTATGGCGCGCGCTACCAAGACCATTCCCATTGTGGGGGCTGCAGTGACGAGCTACACCGCAGCCAGGGTTATTGCAAGCAATGAGCATCCCGGCGGCAACGTGACGGGGGTTTCCAATATTGGCCCGGTGGCTGCTCAGCTCGATCTCTTCATGAAGCTCGTGCCGAACGCCAAACGGGTCGGCACCATCTATAACGCCGGTGAAATCAATTCCGTCGTGCAGATTGAGCTCTTGCGATCGGCAGCGAAGGAGCGCGGCATTGAACTCGAGGAAGCGACGGTGACGAATCTCACGGACCTTCAGTCAGCGGTCGTGTCCATGAGCAAAAAAGTCGACGGCTTTGTCTTTCCGACCGACAACATTGTGGTCGCCGGCATGGCGGTCGTTTTGCGCACAACAGTGCCGGCTCATCAGGTCACAGTATCGGGGGATATGGGGTCGCTTGCCGCCGGGTGCACGGCGGCGATGACGGTGGATTATTACAAGCTTGGGTTTCAGGCCGCTCAGCTCGGCGCCGATATTCTTGAGGGCCGGAGAACCGCCGCAGAAACGCCGATCGGCGTGCAGGACGTGAAAAATCCCACCTTCAACGTGAAGGCTATGAAGCGTCTGGGATTGGAAATTCCAGAGGACCTCAAGGCCGGGGCGCTTTTGTGGCAAAAATAACGAGTGCCGCTTAAGTTCACTGAACACAGTGCCGCAGCGTGAAAGCTGCGGCATTTTTTATTCCTCAGCAACGAGCTGGGCCAGAGCGCGGCAGTCTCCGCCCAGTTGATCAGGGCTTTGCGAGAAGTTTGATAACGGGCCCGCTGAACTCGGTAAAATTAATAGATCTGCCGGCACAAGGGGTCGTGAGACCGACCCCTTCGAGCCGTCAGAAAAGCAAAGAACAAAATAAATCAGAGCGAACCGTTCCAGCCACCAGCAGAGCATACGGTTCGCGCCGAGGTCAGCCATGCACGTTTTGAACATCGGTTCACTCAATATTGACAATGTATATCAGGTGCCGCATTTCCTGCGCGGCGGGGAAACTGTAGCGGCATACCGCCGTACGCTCCACGTCGGCGGCAAAGGACTCAACCAAAGCGTGGCGCTTGCCCGCGCCGGCATTGCGAGTTCTCATGCCGGGATTATTGGCCGTGACGGCGAGGTGCTGAAGAATTTTCTGGAAGCTGAAGGCGTTAATGTTGCGCATGTTGAAATGCGTGCCGATGAAGCGTCTGGTCATACGGTCATCCAGATTTCTCCGGAAGGCGAGAATGCCATTCTTTATTACCCGGGCACCAACACCTGCCTCACGCGTGAGTTCGTGAAGAATGCCGTTTCGGACCTCAAAGAGGGAGATGTTTTGCTTTTGCAAAATGAAACGAACGCCATTCGGGACGCGATTGAAATCGGCCTTGAAAAAGGACTTCGCATCGTGTTCAATCCCGCGCCCTTCGACCGTTCTGTGCCGCTTCTGCCGCTTAACCAAACGGCAGCGTTAATTCTCAATGAAGGCGAGGCCCGCGGGCTTTATTCGATGGATGAATCCGCAGCAGATAATCTCGACGATCTTGAGCTCCTCACGGCGCTCGGAGAACGCTATCCGAACACGACGCTCCTCATTACGCTGGGCGCTCGCGGCGTGGCCGTGCGCATTCCGGGACAGGCTCCCAAACTTTTCCCGGCCTACCGCGTGGATGCGGTGGTCGATACCACTGCGGCCGGAGATACCTTTACGGGGTACGCTGTCCGTGTACTCACGCTCGCCTGGAATGCAGAAGAAAAGGGCGAAGATCCGGCTCAGTGCCGCGCCATTTTGGAGGACGGGATCAAATATGCCGTGACGGCTGCAGCGCTTTCTGTGACGCGCGCCGGAGCGGCGGAATCTATTCCGCATTTTGAGGTCGTCGACGCGGTGGTGGCCGACTTGTGGGATACCGAAGGGAATCTGCGCTGATGACTGTTGAAAATATCCTCCTTGACTGCGATCCTGGTCTTGACGACGCGGCTGCCATTTTTTTGGCAGCCGGATCGCCCCGCATTCATGTGCTCGGCATTACGACCGTTGCGGGCAATCAGACCATCGAGCGCGTGACCAAGAACGCTTTTTTCGTGGCCAAGATGGCAGGCATGGGGGATGTTCCTATTGCCAAGGGCTCGGCTCGGCCGATTCTGCGCCCGCAGGTACAGGTCTGCTCAGAGATTCACGGCGAAACAGGACTGGGTGTTCCGGTAGAGGAGCCCGATCGTGATCCGGATCCGCGGCCGGCGGCTCAGTTCATCGTTGACGTGGTCATGCGGGAGCCCGAAAAGTCGGTCACGCTGGTGGCCACGGGGCCCCTCACCAATGTGGCGCTTGCCGCTCGGCTTGAACCCAGGATTGTTGAGCGCGTCAAGCAGGTGGTTCTCATGGGCGGCGCCTGCCACACGGGCAATGTTGGCCCGGCGATGGAATTCAATATTGAGAACGACCCGGAAGCCGCGCATATTGTTTTCAATGAGCCGTGGCGGGTGGTGATGGTCGGGCTGGACCTGACCTACCAGGCGCGCGCCGATAAGTCTGTGCGCGATGCTTTCAAAGCGATCGGCACCCCGGCGGGCGACTTCATGCACCAAACGCTCGAGACCTTTGCCGAAAACTACAAGGCATGGCGCGGCTTTGATGCTCCGCCGCTTCATGATCCCTGCGCAGTGGCTTACGTCATTGATCCGACGGTGATGGAGGTGGTCCCCGTTCCGATCAATGTTGAAACGAAAGGCGCGCTGACGGCCGGCATGACGGTCTGCGATTTTCGTCGTAAAGCGCCTGAAGGCTGTCACACTTTTGCGGCGCTTAAGCTCAACGTGCCGCAGTTTTGGGAGATGCTCCTCAGCTCGGTCAAAGCCCTCGGGTGAAATCGCACTGGGGCTGCTTCCGTCAGCAGCCTCAGCCACAATCCACATTCAAAAGCTCTGCATGCGACGTTTTTCTCAAGAATGGTTTGACGCTCTCAGCCGCTGCCGTTTTGCCGGGCAGTGGCCTGACTGGAGCGGGCCTCGGGCTGCACCGGTCATGCCCTGGATTACCGCGCCGATTCATCCCTATTTACGAAAGGCTTTTGATCACATGGGCGAGGTGCGGGAGCTTAATCCTGGCGATTGGCTCTATCCCCATGTCCAAGTGCGCAGCTATATGCTGGTGGAGGCGGGACTGACCGGACGCATTGTCGCAACGGTCGACGGACAGTCCGGCGCCGGGGCAATGGCGCTTTCCACTCCCATGCGCAATGCCGCAGGGAACCTGAATTGGCTCACGCATCGTTCGGCTATCGGACGTTATCAGGCGCTCTCTCACGTGCGCCTTCGCGAAATACCGCATAGTGAAGCGCTCGCTTTTCTGATGCAGGCAGACAAGGATTTTTATCTGGCGCTTTTCGCGCAGATGGAACTCATCAATCTTTCTGACCGGTTCGGCTTTGCCATATTGGCGCTGCTGCCGGCCATTGACCGCTTCAAGGCGCTCCTCATTGCCTGGTCGCTTTTTTACGGTGAGGTTTCTGAGGGGCCTCGCGGACTGCGGATTCGGGTGCCCATACCGGGACGCAAAAACCATATTGCTCAAGTCATCCGAACCTCGAGCGTGACGCTCGACGGTATTCTGCGGGAGCTCAAAACCGCTGAGAACTGGGAGCGGGAAGGCGACTTTGTCACCTTTAATGCTTCAACGCTTCAGAGCGTGCATGAATGGATGCGTCATGCAGAAGGCAAGGATGCTTATTTGGCAAGGCCCGCACGCGTGGAAGATATGCTGCTGGCGGCTCAGGCAGAAGCTGCTGAGATCATTCATTAGCTAAAGAAAACAATCGGCAGAGATCCCGGAACGACAAAAAGAAGCCCGCACCTTTCAGCAGAGGTTCGGGCTTGCCTTTATGGGGAGCGCAGCCGGCAGGCGGTGCGGCGTTTGGTCGAATTCACGAAATAATGTGAGCCGATTGGAATTCTTCAAAACATTTTTGAGCGGAACTGCCGACAGGTCTTAAGCCTTAAGCTGCGGAGCGTTTGGCCGTTTTGGATTCTTGAACTTCGCGTTCGATGCGATCGAAAAAGGATTCTTTTTCGCCGGCATCGCGCCACTTCTGAACCCAGGAGGCAACGGCGGGGCTGGCCACATTGTGCCAAAGGGCGGCTACGGCTGCCGGGAGGGCGGTTGCAGGGGCGGCAGCGAAGTGGAGGGTGGCAAGCGCTACAGCGAGGCCGGAATTCTGCATGCCGACTTCAAACGCAAGGGTTTTGCGCTTAGAGAGCGACATGCCCATGAAGCGTGCTGCATACCAGCCGAGCAGCATGCCGACGGCGTTCTGCACGGCAACCGCGGCGAAGATCAAGAGGCCGACATTGAGGAGCTGGGCACGGGTTGCGGCAACGGCGGCAGCAGCGATGACCACGATGGCGCCAACAGAGACGATCGGCAGCGCAGCCACGCACTTTTCAACGTTTTTATCCCCCGCGAGCTTATGGATGACGACGCCGGCGGCGATCGGCAAGAGGATCATCTGGACGATCGAAAGGAACATCGAAGCCGGATCGATGGCAAGCCACTGATTGGCAAAAACGTACATCAAGGCCGGCGTTACGATCGGCGCGAGGAGCGTCGACGTTACCGTCACGGAAAGCGCCACATCGCCGCGGGCGATGAAAGTCACCACATTCGAGGCGGTGCCGCCGGGCGCGCAGCCCAGGAGCATCATGCCGACCGCAACATCGGCCGGAAGGTTAAGCAGAACGCAGAGCGCATAGGCCGAAAGCGGCATGATCGTGAACTGTGCCACGACCCCTGTCAGTACTTCTTTCGGACGGCGGACAACCTCACGGAAATCGGCCGTCGAAAGCGTGAGGCCCATGCCGAACATCACCACGCCGAGGAGCACCGGAACATAAGGACCGACCAACTTGAAAATCTCGGGGAAAATGAATCCGAGAATGCCGAAGATAATCACCCACAGGGCGAAGGTCTTGTTCACAAACTGGCTCACTTTCACGAGATATTTCATATCGTTCATTCAATGCGTTTTTAGCGCATTGACTCCTTAAATGCCCAAAGGCTGGCAAATGTCTTCATAGTGCAGCGGCGGGAAGAACGGAGTTGCCGGAGTGCTGAAGTCCGAAAACTGCTTCCCTTGCAAAGAAGTGTTTGAAGAAGAAACGACCTTAGCTGGGGTCATTCCGGCCGCACTTTTTTGTGCGGGTTTGTCTACTCTACGGGCAATGCGCTTTGTTTTGGGGCGCTTGGGGGTGAAGACCGTCAGTTCAGAAACATTCCCTGAGAAATGTTGACTGCAATAACGTTTTCACCCTAAACGAAAGCGCTTAGTGAGTCATTGCGAAGGAGGAGGAATCGAATTTGAGCGGAGCAGCAGGCCGTGAAAGCAGCCTGTCTCGGCTTAAAGCAAAGATTCAATCTGCAGCGTATAGCCTTCCGGTTCATTTTCGATGGTAATCATCGAACGTGACCCCATCTGGGTGATGTGTGCGCGCAAAAGGGCAGTGCCCTCGGACGAGAGTTCACGGATTTCGGTGAGACCTTGACGGCGGCTCGAAAACTCAAAGCCGCTGGGGACGGCGGCCGCAATGCTTTGTTTGGGCCATAAAGTGAAGGTCAGGTCACGCAGAAGCCGTTCGGCCGAGATGCGTTCATCGAGGCGCGGACTGCGCGCTTCGGTGATCGTACTGCCGTCCCAGGTGATGCGCCAGACCGTCATGCTGAGCGCGGAGAAAACCGCATTGACGCTGCCTGGTGCAGAGAGCACTGTCGCTCGAAGGGGCGGAACCGCAGCCGGAGCACCATGCTGGGCGGCTTTGGGGCTGAAGCGAATGACAATCTGCTGGTCGAGGGAGAGCTGCGGAGCGTCAGCAATCGCCGGGAGAAAAACAGGTGCGAAAGTGCGTTCCTTGGCTGCTGCCGCAGGTTTCTGAGGCTTCGGGGGTTCAGCGGTCTTGCCCGATTTTGCGGCAGGTTTCCGCTGAAGCGGCGCGGCTTTCTTCTGCGAGGCGCTCTCGGCGCTGCTTTCAGCGGTCTTTTTCAATGCACAGCCCGAAAGCAGTGAAACTGCGAAGAGCGCGGTAAGGAAAAGTCGGCGTGAGCGGACGGGCATGAAAGCCTCCGAAGAAGTTAAGTTTCGGCGGCGGTTTCCGTCCGATATCAAATGTTAGCGCATGGCAGACTTTTGCACGTTTATCGATGCCATCGAGGATGGTGCGGCGGCTGCGGACGAGGCGGAGGAATGACGGGAGCGGCGGGTCTGGGCTTTGGCGGCGGACTATAGCGCTGGGGCGGCGGGGGTGCATGGTGCGGCAGAGCGACGCAGCCCGAGAGCGTCAGCACCCCGGCGATGCCGGTGAAAAAAGCAGACCGCAGAAATGTTCGGCGTGAATACGGCATAACAATCTCCCAATCCAATGGAATCCGCGCAGCCGCCCGGAACCTTCGCCCCCAAGGGCGAGATATCGCTGACAGATGCTTGCTCTCATCTTAGGCACGATGAACTTAGGAGAGACTGTGGCGGCAAATACGAGAGAGACGCACGCCCTCAGCGCTTATCAGCGGCCGGACGCAAGAGCGGCGTCGCTGCCCAAACAATGCTTTGCCCCGCCAGCACGGTAATGCCGAAAGCACGGAGTGCAGGCGTAGCGGAAAAAACCAGCAGTCCAAAAGACAGGAGCGTCGTAACGCCCGAAAAAAGGACGGCGGCAGAGGTGCGGCCGTCGTTGGGGCTCCCTGTGAGGAAGATGCCGTAGTCAACGCCCAGGCCGAGAACTAAAACGAGGCCCAGCGCAGTGAAGATGGTGACGGGCGTTCCCGTCCAGCCAAAGACGGCCAGTGCGGCAAGAATGCCTAGGGCTGAGGGCAGCACGGCGCGCCAGCTCTCACGCCCGAAACGAAGCGTCAAAAGCGCCCAGAGGAGCACGATGCCGGCGGCGAGCACTATGAGAATGAGGTCTCTGTAAAGCGAGAGCCCCTCGCTCATGCCGTGGGTGATGTCCACAAAATAGGCGCCCGGCACCGCTTCAGCGGCCTTCGTTAAGAAGGGAAGGTGCTTGGGCTCAACGCCGGCGAGCATCAGGACCGTGACGGCACGCCCGGGCTCGTTCTCGAGCACGAAGCGATGAGTGAGCTCTCGCCACGGCGTACTTTCTAAGTCATTCAAGGCCATTCGCTGGGCGTCAGGCGCTTTTGGCGAAGCCCCAAGGAGCTCAAGCAGCCGGGGGGCAGCGGCAGCCGTTGCCGAGGCAACGAGATCTCTGTCAGCATCCTGTTTGGCATCCGAGGGCAGCAGCATGGAAAGCCCGGAAGGCGTGAGGCTCTTGAGTTCTGGGATCGCTTTAATGGCGGACAAGAGCGCTTCTTCGTGTTCGAGCGTTTCACTCAATGTCGGGCCCTGCAGGACAAAAGCTTGAGCCGGTGACGGGAGCGCCAAGGCGCGCGACACTGCCAGCTGGCTCTCGAGGAGCTTTTGGGGCGCTCCCTGCAGGTCTCGGATGCCCGCGTCAAATTGCATGCGCGTGAGACCAAAGAGAAGCGCTGCGGCTAAAAGGGCGAGACCGAAGAGAACCGCAGGACGTCTGAGTGCCGAGGCGTCCAGTCTCGGAAGCTTCGGGAGCGCTTGGGCGATGAGCCGCATCAGCCGCGTCTGGTCTTTAGGCACCCAGCGCTCCAGCCGAGGAAGCACAGTCAAGACGGTGAAGAGCGTTCCCACGACGCCGCAGGCGGCGAGGACGGCCATCTGCCGAAGACCGGGCAGCGGCGTCAGCGCAAGCGTGCAGTATGCGGCGGCAGTGGAAAGCGCTGCCGAGAGGAGTGCGCCGGCCATGCGGCGGCGGCGGTCTTGTGCGGATTCTCCGGCAGTCTTGAGCGCAAACCAATGCGAAGAATAGTCAATCGATACGCCGATCAGCGTTGCGCCGAAAACGAAGGTAATGAGTGAGAGCGTGCCGAAGACGGCAAAAGAGGCGCCCAGAGCGAGCGTGAAGCCGAGGAGAATGGTTGCGGCCATCAGCAGGAGCACGACGGGACTGCCGAAAAGCGCCCAAGCCAATGCAAAGACACTGATGGTCGAGAGGGTGCCGATAAAGGTGAGCTCGCGCTGTGCGCGGGCAGCGATCGCATCGGTAAAGAGCGGCACGCCGGCGGCTTCAATCCGGACGGAGGCTCCTTGCCCTGCCGCCTTCTGAGCGGCGTTTTGAGCGTCTTCGAGCGTCTTTGCAAAATGAGCTTTCCCGGCTGCCGCCAGGTTTTCGTCTGCGGTGAAAAAAAGCACGCGGACGGTTTCTCCGGGGGGCACCGTCTTTAATTCGAGCTCTGTGCGGCCGTTATTCGAAGCGGCGCGCCATGGGAGGCGCTTAAGTTCTTCGGTGAGCCAATGGTCATACGTGCAGAACGGATCATTGGCAAAGCCGAGAATCCTAAGCGACACGGCGCTCGTGAGACAGCCTACGGCGCGCTCAGTCAGCCGTTCGCTGCGGCTCGGTTCCGGCAGGCTGATGAGACGCCTGAGCGCACTTCTGTCGGCATCCGACAGCAGTCGGCCGGCGGCATGCGGAATTTTGGGGACAGCACCGGCCCCCAAATGCTCCGGAGAGCGCTCTGAAAGGGCGGGTGAGGCGAGCAGTACTTTCCGTACTGCTGCTTGAGCGGTTTCGGCGAGCTCTCTGAGTTTTTCTGCCGCCGCAGCCGTGTCGCCCCTGACGCGAAGGAGCACGATGACATTGCCGGCTTCATCCTGACTCAGGCGGGCGCGCAGGGCGTCTTCAATATCGTCGGGCAGTTCCGGGGCTAATTCCGCTGGAATAAGCGACGCGAGACTTGTATCAAAAGCGCGGTGAGTGAATCGGTCGCAAAGCACCCATGAAGAGAGTGCAAGCAGGACGATGAGGCAGCCGAGCGCAAGCCGACCGCGTCCGACTTCCAAAAAACTGAGAAGTCCGTCAAGGATTGTTTGGGCGCGGTGCTGTACGGTCAACGTGAAAACTTTTTTTGAGTAAGAGAGGAAGTCGGCGTTCGAGTCGATTCGCCGAAGGAGAAAAGCGAATGAATGAACGGGAACGCCGCGAAGAAGATGCCCGCGGCAATGCGGAGCATCTCGCTTCAGTGAAAGGTCAAAGCGCCTCAGGCCGGATGACCGCAGGTGAAGCAGAAGACGGGTTCATAGGTGGCCGGCAGCTTCATGCGCTTGCCGAGCTCGGGACCTGCAACCGAACCGCGCGCAACGCCGCCGAGACCGAGTGCGGTGCCCGCCAGATATGCGGCTTCGACCATGGTGCCGGCATCGAGATAAGCCCAGTGCGGCCGAGCCATCTGCGTGCGGGGGGTCGCCTCAACGACAAAGACGAGTGTTACAGGGGCCGTATCGACAAAAGCGTGCTGTCCCATCGTTGACGCTGCGCGGAGGTCTTCCGGGGTGAGAAGCTCGAGCGTATTTTTGGACGCATTCCAGCGCCATGCGCCGTCAGCGCGCAGAACACAGACCGAGACAGTGCGCAGATCGAGGCAGGAGGGAACGGTCCGCTTTCCGTCAGGGCGCGTGATGCCGGCCGTGCACCAAAGGAGCGTTGAAAGATCCGCGTCGGAGATGGGCTCGGTCGTGAAAGAGCGAATGGTTTTGCGTGCCTTCAGCGCCTCCGTGAGCGTCATCTTCAGTTCGCGCGGAGCGGGCAGCTCAATTGTTTTTGTTGTCATAAAACCCTCCAGAGTAAGACGGTGCTTTTTCAGCAGCAATGATTGTAGTTCCGCAGTGTGACGCTGTTTGTATTCCGGCTCCCTCCGGGAGCAAAAAAAGCGGCGGACTTCACTAAAGAGGTCCGTCGCTCATCGCTCTCACGCAGCGTTTGGCTGCTTAACGATTGGTGTCGACCTTCGGGTCAAGCGCATCGCGCAGACCGTCGCCCAAAAGGTTGAAGGCAAGCACCGTGAGGAAGATCGCAATCACGGGAAAGATCGCCGCGTGCGGCGCGGTGAGCAGGTCCGCGCGGGCTTCGTTAAGCATTGCGCCCCATTCAGGCATCGGCGGCTGAGCGCCGAGCCCCAGGAAGGAGAGCGATGCCGCGGTGATGATTGACGTGCCGATACGCATCGAGAGATAGACCAGAATCACCGAGATCGTGCCGGGGAGAATATGGCGGAAAAGAAGCATTGTGTCGCTGATGCCCAGGCTTCGCGCCGCCTCCACATAGGTCTGGGTCTTGAGGCTCAGCACATTCGCGCGGACCAGACGGGCGAAGGCCGGAATCGAGAAAATCGCCACGGCCGCGACGACGTTGAGCATGCCGCCGCCGAGAATCGCCACAATGCCGATCGCGAGCAGAATGCCCGGGAAAGCAAAGAGCACGTCCGAAATACGCATGATGATGCGGTCGGGCCATCCTTCATAGAAGCCGGCAATCAGACCGAGAATCGTGCCGATGACAGCGCCGGCGAAAACGGACGAAAAGCCGCAGACGAGCGAGATGCGGGTGCCGGCGACGATGCGGCTGAAGATGTCGCGGCCGAGGGCATCAACGCCAAACCAATGCACGGCCGAAGGACCTTCATTCAGACGGTCGTAGTCGAAGAAGTTTTCCGGATCAAACGGCGTGATCATGGGGCCGACAATGGCGACGATGATCAAAAAGGCGACGAATCCGGCGGCGGCCATCGCCACCGGCTGCTTCTTAAACTTGCGCCAGAACTCGCCCATCGGGGTGCGCAGCGCATCGTTGGACTTGGCAATGCGCGGATCCACTGCAGTTTCAGTACTCATTTATTCACTCCGATTCTTCTTTTACTTGTAGCGGATCGACGGATTGATCCATCCGTAGAGCACGTCGACCACGAGGTTAATTACGATGAATTCAAGCGAAAAGAGCAGAACGCTCGCCTGAATCACAGGGTAGTCGCGCATGTCGACGGCGTCGACGAGCAGACGCCCCATGCCGGGCCAGTTAAAGACCTTTTCCACCACGATGGAGCCGCCGAGCAGGAAGCCGAACTGCAGGCCCATCATCGTGACCACGGGAATCAAAGCATTGCGGAGCGCGTGCTTGGCAACGATCTTCGTTTCCGTCACGCCCTTGGCGCGGGCGGTGCGGATGTAGTCGTCATGGAGCACTTCGACGAAGGAAGCACGCGTGAAGCGGGCCATCACGGCGGCAACCGCTGCGCCGAGCGTGATCGACGGGAGAATGTAGTGCTTCCAGGACGAAGCGCCTACTGTCGGCAGCCAGCCGAGCTCAACGGAAAAGATTTCCATGAGCAGGATGCCGAGTGCAAAGGCCGGGAACGAAATGCCGGAGACGGCGAGCGTCATGCCGATGCGGTCAGGCCACTTGTTGCGGTAGACCGCGGAAATCACGCCGATCACCAGACCGAAGATCACCGACCAAACCATGGAAGTGAGCGTGAGCCACAGCGTCGGGCCGAAGCGTTCGCCGATTTCCTGAATCACCGGACGCTGGGAACGAATGGAGGTGCCGAAGTCGCCCTGACACGCGCCCACCACAAAGTTCACGAACTGCTCAGGGATCGAGCGGTCCAGACCCAGACTATGGCGGATCATTTCCACCGTCGCTTCGTCAGCTTCCGGACCGGCAGCCAAACGTGCCGGGTCGCCCGGGAGCAGGTGAATGAAGAAGAAGACGCAGACCGCCACGATGATGAGCGTGGGGATCATCCCGAGGAGTCGCTTGATGAAATATCTCAGCATGGAACTTTCTGCCTGCTTATATGTTGTTGATTTGTTCCTGAACTCGTCTTCAGGGCCTCACGAGGGAAGCCGGCTCTAAGCTGGCCTCCTCGAAGTTAAAGCTCGAGTCGGGCTGAATGTAAAAACCGTGAAGCGCTTTGGAGCTTGCCGCGATGTTTTGTTCACTCACGAGGAAGATCCACGGCGCATCCTTCCAAATCGTTTCCTGCATCTGCGCATAGATCGCTGACTTCTTCTCGCGGTCGGTGGTGCCGAGCGCATTGAAAAGCGCCTGATCAACCGCGGGATTGGAATAGTAGGACTCATTGGAGCCGCGGGGCGGGAAGCTTGACGTTGCAAGGACTGGGCGCACCGCGTAGTCGAGTTCGCCCGTGGAGCTCGACCAGCCGATGTAATAGAGCTCATGACGGCTCTGCTCGGGCTGGGGCGTCGACTCTACGAAACTCGTGCGTTCGCCAGCCTCAAGCGTGCGTACGCGAACTTTGACGCCGACCTGAGCGAGCTGCTGCTGCAGGAACTGAATGATCTTGGAGGCCGTCGTATGGTTGTAGCCCGACCACAGTTCCACCTCAAAGCCGTTCGGGTAGCCCGCTTCTTTAAGAAGCGCCTTGGCCTTCTTCGGGTCATAGGGCCAGGGACCGAGCTTAACGGCATAGTCAACCGAGAGGGGCGCAATGCCTTCGGCCACATCGGCGTATCCGGCAAAGGCCACTTTGACGAGCGCCTCTTTGTTCACGGCGTAGTTAAGCGCCTGACGAACGCGGACATCCTGGAAGACGGGCTTCGTGAGATTCATTTCCACAAAGCGCAGCATGATCGAAGGCGTGACGTCGACGCGCAGCGTTCCTTTGTCCTTCACCATTTTGACCTGCTCGGAAGGCAGCGGAAACGCATAGTCGGCTTCGCCCGTGAGCGCCATGGCCACGCGCGTGCTGTTTTCCACCACAGGACGCCAGGTGATGGCATCGAGCTTCGGGTATCCCGCGCGCCAGTAGTTCGGGTTCTTTTCCACCCGCAAAACGTCGCTCGGGTTGTAGTTCTTCATGACAAAAGGCCCAGTGCCGCAAGGATGGAAGGCAATGCTGACTTCCTTTGCGCTGAGGCTCTTCGGGCAGATCATGACGGCCGAGGGATGCGCGAGACGGTTGATGAACGCTGAATTCGGGCGCTTAAGCGTGAAGCGGACCGTGTAAGGATCGAGCACCTTGAGTGAAGCGATGTTTTCAAAAAGGAAAAAGCGCTTAAGCGTGCTGCCGGGCGTTGTGATGCGGTCAAAATTGGCTTTCACAGCTTCGGCCGTGAATGTCGTGCCGTCATGGAACTTCACGCCGCGGCGCAGGTGCACGACATGCTGCATGCCGTCGGGACTCGATTCGGCCGATTCGGCAAGGCTCGGAACCACGTTCATTGCTCGGTCGAACTTGAAGAGCCCTTCATAAAAGGACTTTGCCACGGCCTGAGAGAGCGTGTCCGTCGAGTTCCACGGGTCCATCGTAGTGAAGGTGCTCGCTACGGCGACGGTGATTTCATTTTTGGCTTCAGCTGCGCCGGCCGGTGAGAGCACGGCGGCGCAAATGAGCGCTGCAGGGAGCAGTTTGGTGAGGGTTTGCCGTTTCTGCATGTTGTTTCCCTTTGCTCTTATTTATGACCTTCCATCGTGCCCACGACATGCTTGGCCACGAAGTGTCCGGGTTCAACTTCAACGAGCGGTTCGATGACGGGATCGTCGCCCACCTTGCGTACCGGGCTCGGGAGGTCTGAGAGATTGAGCAGCTTCAGAAGGTTGCGCTCCTGCGGGTCGGCAATCGGAACGGCCGAGAGGAGCTTTTGCGTATATGGATGGAGCGGATTGCCGAGGACGGCGCGGCGCGAGCCCATTTCAACGATCTGGCCGAGATACATGACGGCCACGCGGTGGCTGATGCGCTCAACGACGCCCATGTCGTGAGAGATGAAGATATAGGAAAGTCCCATTTCCTCTTGCAGTTCCATCATCAGGTTCACCACCTGAGCACGGATGGAGACGTCGAGTGCGGCAACGCATTCGTCGGCCACGATGATCTGGGGTTTGAGCGAAAGCGCACGGGCAATGCAGATGCGCTGACGCTGACCGCCGGAGAATTCATGCGGGTAGCGGTTAGCCATGTCCGGAGAGAGGCCTACGCGCTTAAGGAGCATCGCTACGCGGTCGTACATCTCCTTTTTGGAGCAGTAGTTGTGGATCATCATCGGCTCGGCAATCGAGTAGCCCACGGTCTGCCGCGGGTCGAGCGAGGCGTAAGGATCCTGGAAGATCATCTGCAGATTGCGGCGCTCTTCCTGAAGTTCGTGTCGGGTCATGCGCAGGAGCGACTTGCCGCGGTGGAGGACTTCACCGCTGTCGACGTCGAGCAGCCGCAAAACGGCGCGCCCAGTGGTTGACTTGCCGCAGCCCGATTCGCCCACGATCGAGAGCGTTTCGCCTGCGCGCAGATCAAAGCTCACATGGTCGCAGGCGCGTACGACGTAGGTCGGGCGCCCCCAGAAATCGGTGCGGACCGGGAAGGTCTTCACCAGATTCTTCACTTCAAGAATCTTTTCACCCGGCGGCGGGAGCTTGTCCGAGGGCGGCTCGATCACTTTGCCGTTGTCCGGATCAATCAGCCGGAAGAAGCACGGATGCTCGATGTCTTTCAAGGCACCGAGACGGGGTACGGCGGAGAGCAGTGCCTGCGTATAGGGGTGCTGCGGATGCGCAAAGATGGCTTGAGCAGTGCCGGACTCCACGATCTCACCGTAGCGCATGACAGCGACGCGGTCGGCGATCTGCGCCACAACGCCCATGTCGTGCGTGATGAAGAGCACCGCCATGCCGATTTCTTTCTGAAGTTCAGAAATCAGGGCAAGAATCTGTGCCTGAACCGTGACGTCAAGCGCCGTTGTCGGTTCGTCTGCGATCAAGAGCTGCGGCTTACAGGCAAGCGCCATGGCAATCATGACGCGCTGACGCATGCCGCCTGAGAGCTGGTGCGGGAATCTTAAAGAGATGCGTTCCGCATCGGGAATGCGCACGAGTTCGAGCAGATGAACGGCTTCCTTAAGCGCTTCCTTTTCATCCATGCCGCGGTGCAGGATCAGACTTTCGGCAATCTGCGCGCCGACCGTGAACACCGGGTTCAGGGAAGTCATCGGCTCCTGGAAGATCATGGCCACTTCAGAGCCGCGCAGATGCTGCAGTTCAGACTTATTGGCATGACGCAGGTCAACCACGCGGCCGTCGCGGCAGCGCAGTTTGATGGAGCCGTTGACGATCTTGCCGCCGCCGTGTTCGACAAGACGCATTACAGAGAGGGAGGTAACGGACTTGCCGGACCCCGATTCACCCACCAGCGCAAGGGTCTCGCCGGGGCGGATGGAGAAGGATTCATCGACTACTGCCGTGGTAGTGCCTGAGTCCGAAGTGAACTGCACGCGGAGGTGTTCAACCTCCAATATGGGGAGCTCTGCCTGCGGCGTCATGTTTGTTTCTTTAGCTTCCATCATTGTTCTTGTAAATTGGTTGGCTCAAGCGGATTGAATGCGTTGCGGCCGTGATGATCCCTTGCGGGGTTTGGGACAGCCAAACTGCCCGGTTGGGACAGGGATATCCTGCGTCGATCACTCGTTATGGGCTTTAAGCAAAGCACGTGCCACGAGCGCTCGCCGCGTCATGCAGAAAACCCTTGCATTCGGGGAGCGCAATACCGCCGGACGCTTTGCGCATTGTTGAGTTCGTACCATAGCGCCTCGTTTTGCCGGCGGCTTTTTCAGCACGCACAACGATCGGCAGATTCACTCGATTCTTGATTTGTTCGACGTGGTGTAAGGCAAAGTACTCATTGTTTACGATAAGACGCCCTGCGGCGGACCAAGATGCGGCAAAAGCGTGCTCGGCGCACTGAATAGATGCATTGTGGTCCGCAGTGAGGCGCTCTCTGGCGTGAGGCCGTTTGCAGGCCTCTCGAACCAGCCGGCAGGGCGGCAGCAAGGGCTGCATTCATGCTCAATATATGTGCCGGAGGACTGCCGCATAGGGAATTTGTTGAGGTCAGCTCTTCAGAAGTCGGCGGCATAATGCTCCAATGCCGTGCATTCGGAGACCCCTGTCGACAGAGCCTTGAGAGGCATGCAGGTCTTCGGGTGCACCGCAAGGAATACAAATATAAATTGGAGATACATCCATGCAGCCCATTCTTGCCGACAAGGCATTTCCTGAATTGGTTCAGTGGGCGGACGAGCTTGCCGCTCTGCGCCGTGACATTCATGCTCATCCGGAACTCGGTTTCGAGACGCCCCGTACGGTTGATCTGATCGTCAAAACCCTCAAAGGCTGGGGACTTGAACATGTCGATCCCGATGAGGTCAAGGGCGGCGTAGTGGTTGTCATCAATGGTGCGGCGCCTGGAGCAACAGTGGCGCTGCGCGCCGACATTGATGCGCTTCCGATGCCTGACAATTCGGCCAATCCGTGGAAAAGTCAGACGGAAATGCGCTGCCACGCCTGCGGTCACGACGGTCACGCTGCCTGGCTTTTGGGGGCGCTGCGCTATCTGCACGAAAAGCGCGCAAGTTTCAAAGGCCGCGTTGTCGGCATTTTTCAGCCCGCTGAAGAAATCGGCCGCGGGGCGCTCCGGGTGGTCCAGTCCGGCGTTTTTGAGCATTGGGGCATTCAGGAAATCTACGGTGCCCACGATGAACCGACGGTCGCCAAGGGACAGTACGGTTTGTGCGCGGGCCCCGCTCAGGCCTCAACCGACTTCTTCTACATCACGGTGAAGGGGCGGGGTGTTCATGCAGCTCGCCCGCACCTCGGTGTCGATCCCATTACCACGGCCGGCGTGCTCATCGGCGCCCTGCAGACGATCGTTTCGCGCAAGGTCAATCCCATTGAGACGGCCGTGCTTTCCATTTCGTCGGTTAACGGCGGGAACTTCCATACCCCCAACGTCATCCCTGAAACCGTCACGCTTTCGGGCACGGTGCGCACCTTCAATGAAGATGTCCGCAATCAGATTGAAGCCGAGATGGCGCGCATGGTGGAGCGCGTGGCAGAAGCCGAGAACTGCACGGGCGAATTCCGCTACGATCGTTTGGTGCCGTCGCTTTTCAATACGCCCGAAGCCGTCGAGCACATTCGCAGCTTCATCACGCATCAGTTCGGTGCGGAGCATGCCGAAGATATGCCCATCTCAATGGGCGGAGAGGATTTCGCTGAATATACGTTTAAGGTGCCCGGCTGCATCATCCGCGCCGGTATTCGCGATGACAGCCATAAAGCCGCGCTTCACCACCCGACCTTCGACTTTAACGACGAAGTGATTCCCGCCACGGCCACTGTTCTCGCCGGAACCGTGCTTGAACGTCTGGCGGCGCTTTCATAAACTCTGAAAATCATGCGGCCGAGAGCCTCTGCGCCCTCGGCCGCATTCTGTATTTCAAGCGCACATTCCTTATGCCTTTCGGTATCTTAGCCACCTTCGCCGCGTATTTTCTCTGGGGTCTTTTTCCGTTTTACTTCCATGCATTGCAGGGCATCGGAGCCTTGGAAATTCTTGCCCACCGCATCATTTGGTCGCTCGTATTCATCACGATCGTGGTTGTCGCAATGCGCCGTACGGCGTGGCTCAAAGGCGCACTCATGACGCCGAAGGTGCTCGGTGTGTTCTGTCTTTCTGCACTCATCATCGGCGCCAATTGGGGCATTTACGTTTACGCTATTGTTTCCGGCCGCACCATTGAGGCCTCGCTTGGCTACTTTATCAACCCGCTCGTGTCGATTGCTTTGGGGAGCTTATTTCTGCGCGAGCGGCTGCGCCGGCCTCAGCAGGCAGCCGTTGTGCTCGCGGGCGTTGGGGTGCTTTGGATAACCTGGACCACAGGTGTTGCCCCCTGGCTCGGGCTGATGCTTGCCGTAACCTTCGGGCTTTACGGGCTTATCCGCAAGATCGCTCCGCTCGGCAGTCTTGAGGGCATGGTGCTTGAAAGTCTGCTCCTCACGCCGGCGGCTGCGGCTTGGTTATGGTTTCTGTGGTCTGACCATGAGCTCGCCTTCATTTCGGCCGATCTGACGACGCAGATTCTGCTTGTCGCGTCCGGTCCGGTTACCGCTGTGCCGCTCCTCTTTTTTGCTTCCGGCGTGCGCCGCATCCCTTATTCCACGTCGGCTGTTATTCAGTACGTCAGTCCGACGATGGTTTTTCTGATCGGTGTTTTTGCGTTCGGGGAGCCTTTTTCAAAGGGCATGCTCGTGGGTTTCCTGATCATTTGGGCAGCCGTGGCGCTTTTCTTGGGAGAAATGCTTCTCTTTGCGCGCCGGTGCCGCAACGAAGCTCGTGAAGCCGCCGACCGGGTCTGACGCGTGAAGCTTGGGCGAGGGAGATCCCATGCTGCGCAAATGAAAGAGCCTCCGGAAACAATGAAGTTTGCGGAGGCTCTTTTCGAATTCAGGCGCGAATTATTTGACGGTCAGCTTCACGTCTTCCGTAATCGTGCCGGTGTAGCGGGCGATATATTCGCCGCGTTCAAGGTGCGGCGGCACAAAGAAGGTGCCGCTCGACACGACCTGACCGGCCTTGAGCTGACGGCCGCGTTTTTCGAGCGCGGCGACGAGCCACTTGAGCGCATGGATCGGATTGTCGAGCACTTCCGTCGAATTGCCTGCTTTGATGAGTTTGCCGTCCTTGAAGAGTTCGCAGCGGATGGCATTGAGGCCGGCAACGGTGAGCGTCTTGCCGTCAACGGGCGTGCCGTGAATGATGCAGCCGCCGACGGCGCAGTCGGCAACCACCAAGTATTTGTTGAGCGTCGGGAACCAAGCTTCAAAGCGGGCGTCCGGAACTTCAATGCCGCCGGCGACGGTGATGTTTTCCAGCAGTTCTTCGTCGCTCATGCTGCTCGTCAGATCCACCTTGGGGATCATCGAGAGTTCAACCTCAATGAGCGGTTCGTTCATGTGGTCAAGTTCGAGCGTGCAGGGCGCTGCAAAGATATGCGACTTGGTTTGTTCGCCAAAGAGCGGTTCGGTGGTGCCGAACATATCCTGCGTCGTTTTGCTCGTGAGCGAGATCTTGTAGCCGCCAGTCGGTTCGCCCTTTAATTCGGCAAATTTGCGCTGAACGGCGTAAGCGCTTTCATAGTCATTCAAAACACCTGAACAGGCCTTCATGTCAAGCGGCTTGTTGGTGCAAAAGGCGTTGTAGAGCGCCTGTGTAAGAGATGCTGCGTCCATCTGTCAAAATCTCCAAAACGGATTTACTGCAGAGAATAGGTTCTATTTTTCAACGGATTGATGCTTTATTCCTCAGGCATTTGTCTTAGAGAAGAACTTTAAAAGCAAGGGGCGGCGGTTCACTGTTGACGCAAAAGAAAAGACCGCCGACTCAAAAGGTCAACGGTCCTGCAGATCATTCGAAATGAATCGGCTGACTTTTTTAGAACATCTGAATTTGGGGTCTGGCGCCCTCGAGGAAGGTGATGGCGCCGCTCTTGGCGGTGCCGTCCGGGCCGTCGAGCTCCCAGTCGGGAATCACCCAGCGTTCATAGCCGTTCTGCATGTGCGCGGCAGGCTTATGGGTGTGACCGTGAATGACCAGATCAACGCCTGCGGCTTTGACGGCTTCGGCAACAGCTGATTCGACAACATCCATGTCAGCCATGCTCTTTTCGCCCTTTTCAGACTCGGACTGCGCTCGGGCCTGTTTGGCAATGGCCAGTCGTTCCTCAACAGACTTCATGAGCATCATGGCCTGCCAGCGAGGATCGTGAGTGAGGGCGCGGAACTTTTGATAAGCCACATCGCGCAGGCACCACTGGTCGCCGTGCGCGAGCAGCGTTTTGCGGCCGCAAATGTCTGCGACGATAGGGTCGCGGATCAATTCGGCGCCCGCGGCGCGGGCAAATGCGGCGCCGAGCATGACGTCACGGTTGCCGGGCATCACAATGACGCGTCGGCCGGTAGCCGCGTGGAGCTTCAGCAGCGCGATCACGGGCTGAGCTTCAGGATGTGCGTCGTCGCCGATCCAGTAGTCAAAAAGGTCGCCCAGAATGACGAGCTCCGGGTAGCGCGGCGCAATGGTCTTCATAAAGCGTACGAAGGCCATGATGGTTTTGGGCTTCGTAGGGGCAAGATGAAGGTCGGAAATGATGATCGGGTTCGTTAGCGGAGCGATCTCGGTAAGTCCGGCTAGTGCGGGCGGAGGAAGCTGATTCTGGGTGTCCATGACGGTTCTCGTGCGTATGCGGGAGCCGGCCGGAGCGAGATGTCGTCCGACCGTGCATTCGCCGCTCTTTAGATGATCTCGGCCTTTTCGATCACAACATCTTCAACAGGAACGTCGCCGTAGAAGGAGACCATGCCCGTACGGACCTTGGCGATCTGGTCGACCACATCCTGACCGGCCACAACCTTGCCGAAGACGGCATAGCCCCAGCCCTGCGGCGTGGGAGCGGTGTGGTTGAGGAAGTCATTGTTGGCCACGTTGATGAAGAACTGAGCCGTTGCAGAGTGCGGATCCTGCGTACGAGCCATGGCGATCGTGTACTTGTTGTTTTTCAGACCGTTGGCCGCTTCGTTTTCGATCGGAGCATTGGTGGGCTTTTGCTTCATGCCTTTTTCAAAGCCGCCGCCCTGAATCATGAAGCCGCGGATAACGCGGTGGAAGATCGTGCCGTTGTAAAAGCCCGACTTCACATAGTTTTCAAAGTTGGCGCAGGTAATGGGAGCGTGTTCCGGGTCGAGTTCAATATCAATGACGCCGAGATTTGTGGTGAAGCGGATCATGAGATTTGTTGTTCCAATTAATGATTCATATGCAGTCGGGCAAATGCTCCGAGTCGGGATGCATCAGCAGGACTGCTTTAAGGTAAATCCAGCATTTTCGCACAGCCCATGGATGCTGAGCGAAGGGCTGTGGAAATTAAGGCAGCACTTTGACGTCAACGATCTTAACGACGTCAACGGGTACATCGTTCATGCCGCGGCGAGTGGTTGTGCGCACAGCGGCAATCTTGTCAACGACGTCGGCGCCCTTGACGACCGTGCCGAAAACACAGTAGCCGTTGCCGTCGCTCGCCTGATCAGCGTTGAGGAAGTCATTGTCAGCAACGTTGATGTAGAACTGAGACGTAGCCGAGTGCGGATAGCTCGTGCGGGCCATGGCGATCGTATAGCGTTCGTTTTTCATGCCGCCGCGGGCTTCGAGCGGGATGGGATCGTGGGTGGGCTTCTCACGGAGCTGCTCGGTAAAGCCGCCCCCCTGAATCATGAATCCCGGAATCACTCGGTGAAAGATGGTGTCTTTGTAAAAGCCTTCGCGCACATAAGTGAGGAAGTTCTTGACCGTGATGGGGGCGCGGTCGGGCGCGAGGCGCACAACGATATTGCCCAAAGTGGTGTCGATTTCAACAAGCTCTTCTTTGCCGGCGGCAGCGGCAGGGAGCGAAGTCAGGGCGGCAGCAAAAGAAGCAAGCGGCAGCAGGATGCGGAAACGATTCTTCATGTTGATTGGGAAATGTCAAAAGGGAAAACGGCGGATCCTGATCGGAATCCTCGAAGCGGGGTGAATGACGAATGCACTCAATAGATCGTCAGTGTGCAGTGAGACGGCGCAGCGTCTTCAGGCGCTGCTGCAGTTCGGTGTTGGAGGAGAGGCTCGGTGCGGCAGCTTCGTAGCTCTCAAGCGCCAGCGCGAGGTACACGTCGCCGCGGTTTTTCTGAGCCGTTGCAAAGTTGGGATTGAGGAGCAGGGCGCGGTCAAGGAGCTTCACGGCTTCTTCAAGACTGCCCATGCCGGCTTCAATCACCGCCAGGTTGTTGTATGGCTCCGGAATTTCGGGATATTCGGCAATGAGCGAACGAAGGGCTTTGGCGGCTTCCTCCGTGCGGCCGAGCCGTTCGAGCGCGACGGTTCGGCTGAAGCGAAGCTGGGCGCTGCGGGGATTTTTTTCCAGGCCAAGGTCGGCAAGTTCAAGCGCTTGTGCAGGGTGTCCGGCCTTGAGAAGCTGATCAACGCGGGGAGAGAATTCCGCAGCGTGCAGCGTTGCGGCGAGTTCCTGCATTTCAGAGGCGGCCATCGCGGAGCCGGAAGCGGAGGTGAGACCTGCCGCAAGGGCGGAGCAGAGAAGCGCGGAGAAAATGTAACCGCGCAGCGGGCGGCGGAGACGGAAAATGGGCATCGCAGACAGCTTGAATAAAAATGTTTGCGCGGCAAATCAGGGAGCTTGGGAGCTCCTCAATGCAGCGTCTTCGATCGTTCGGCTGATACGCACTTGCGGGGCGCATCAGCCTGAAGCGGTCTTTTCCAGAGGTTAGAGAGCCCAAGGCAGCCGCTATACTCTCGAAGATTAGTCAACTGTTGATTTTAGCGGCTCTCAGCACATCCACATCTCTGTTGGTCTTTTAGGACTTGTATCGAGATATGGGACGGCGCTGAGGGTCTCGTGATTTTTTCGTTCGAGCACCATGCTTTCGATTTATTCGACCCTCACGCGCGAGCAGCGCCCTTTCGAGTCTCTTGAACCCGGCCGCGTACGTATGTATGTCTGCGGCGTGACGGTCTATGACTACTGCCATATCGGCCACGGCCGAACCTTCGTTGCTTTTGACGTTGTGCGCCGCTGGCTTGAGGCGTCGGGCTACAAAGTCACTTTTGTGCGCAACATCACCGACGTTGACGATAAGATCATCCGCCGCGCAGCGGAACGCGGCGTCACGACGGATGAACTTACCGATGAATTTGCCCGCGCCATGCAGGAAGACATGCTGGCACTGGGCTGCCTTGCGCCGACGTTCGAGCCGCGGGCGACGCAGTACATCCCGCAGATGCTCAATCTGATCGGCAAGCTTGAGGAAAAGGGCTTTGCTTACCACGCTGCTGACGGTGATGTTGACTATGCCGTCCGCAAGTTCCCCAATTACGGAAGACTTTCCGGAAAGTCCATTGACGATCTGCAGTCCGGCGCTCGGGTGCAGGAGCGCGAAGGCAAGCATGATCCGCTCGACTTTGTGCTCTGGAAGAGCGCTAAGCCCGGTGAACCGCAGTGGGATTCCAAATGGGGGTGCGGGCGCCCGGGATGGCATATTGAATGCTCAGCCATGGCGATGGATCTCCTTGGCGAAACCATCGATATCCATGGCGGCGGCCCGGATCTGGTGTTCCCGCATCATGAGAATGAAATTGCCCAAAGCGAAGCGGCGACGGGCCATCAGTTCGCGCGCACCTGGATGCATTCGGGGCCGCTGCGCGTGCGTTCGGCCGACGGCAAAGAAGAAAAGATGAGCAAGTCGCTCGGCAACTTCTGGACGATCCGGGATGCGCTCAAGGAAACCAATGCCGCCTACGGTGAAGGGTGCGGCGCTGAAGTGCTTCGTTTCTTCCTGCTTCGCAGTCAGTACCGCAGCCCCATTACGTTCTCGTCCGTTCTCATTGAAGAGGCGCATAAGGCGCTCGTTCGCCTTTATACGGCGCTCAAGGGGCGGGCAGCAGACCGAGCTGCGCTCGATTGGAATGAACCCTTCGCTGCGCGCTTCAAGGCCGCAATGGACGACGATTTCAATACGGCCTTGGCCGTATCCGTGCTCTTTGAGCTCGCTACTGAAATCAACCGCACGGGGTCGCCTGAACTGGTTCGGCAGCTCCTCGGCCTCGGCCGCATTCTCAATATTCTCGGCATGGACCCGGAGAAATTCCTTCAGGGCGGCGCTGAAGCCTCTGACGACGCTTCCCGCATTGAGGGTCTCATTGAAGAGCGTGCTCTGGCAAAGAAGGCGAAGAATTTTGCGCGTGCGGATGAAATCCGCAAGTCGCTCCTCGCAGAGGGCATCGAGCTCCAGGACGGGGCAGCAGGAACGACCTGGCGCCGCATTTGAAGCCTGCGCCGCTGAGATACAAACCCAACAAAGATGACGGAGAAGAGTGGGATGGCCAAGAAGGTTTTTCTCGAATTTGAGCATGATATTGAAGCGCTTGAAAAGAAGATCGACGACCTTCGTGAGCTTGACGAAAGCGAAGCGGGGCATGCGGTTTCCGTAGCAAGTGAAATCGCTTCGCTCCAAGCCAAGGAAGACGAGCTTGTCAAGAAGATCTACGCTGAGCTGACCCCCTGGCAGTGCTCGCTTGTGGCTCGCCATCCTCAGCGCCCTTACACGCTCGACTATATAGATGCGATCTTTACGGACTTCCATGAACTCCACGGAGACCGTGCTTTTGCCGATGATGAAGCGATCGTGGGCGGTTTGGCCCGTTTGGCTGACATCAACGTTGTGGTGATCGGCAACCAAAAGGGCCGCACGCTCAAAGAGCGCAGCCGCCGCAATTTCGGCATGGCTAAGCCCGAGGGCTACCGCAAGGCTCTGCGTCTCATGAAGCTTGCCGAGAAGTTCGATCTGCCGGTCGTAACCTTCGTTGATACCCCGGGTGCCTATCCAGGCATCGACGCCGAGCAGCGCGGTCAGTCTGAAGCCATTGGCCGCAATCTCTTTGAAATGGCCGGACTGAAGGTTCCGGTGCTGACCTGCATCATCGGTGAAGGCGGCTCCGGCGGTGCGCTGGCACTGGCTGTCGCGGACATGGTGATGATGCTGCAGTACGCCACCTATTCGGTGATTTCTCCGGAAGGCTGTGCGTCTATTCTCTGGAAGGATGCTGCACAGGCGCCGCGCGCGGCTGAAGCGCTCGCGCTGACAGCAGATCGTTTAAGCCAATTCGGACTGGTTGACCGAGTCATTTCCGAGCCGCTGGGCGGCGCTCATCGCGATCCGAAATTGATGGCTACGAGTCTGCGTCAGGTTTTAATCGACGAACTGCGGGCACTCCTGAAACTTCCGCTCAATACGTTGATGGAGCGTCGCTCTGAACGTCTGCGCCGTATGGGAGATTTCGAGGTGGTTGGGGAGCCCGCAACAGCAGCCAAGTCTGATGAAGTTGAGGATGCTCATGAGGTCAATGCCGCGAAGTAGTCAATAAGATTTGCGGTTCTGACAGAGGATATGTAGAATTCAACGCTCGATTCACCGCGAAGTTGAATTCAGGAAGGATGGCAGAGCGGTTTAATGCACCGGTCTTGAAAACCGGCGGAGCTAATAACTCCCGAGAGTTCGAATCTCTCTCCTTCCGCCACGCACGATAAGAAACGTTGTCGTGCGAATAAAAACGAATGCATACGATCAGCCTGAAGCCCCTACAGCTTCAGGCTTTTTTATTGGTGCGCCCGGCAGCGCACGTGTGATTGTGTGGTGAAAGTCCTGAACTACGGGTTACCTGCTCTACATTTCGAATCGCCGCGGTGGTTCAGAAAGCTGGAGCAATTCAAAACAGCGCCGACGCGAGGCAGGAATACTGTTCCTGATCCAAGCGTTGGCGTTGTTTCGTTTATGAGCCCGCACAAGCGTCAGTTCGGCCAACAGCCGGTCCATGGAATTCCCAGGGATGACCAGCTTTGCCTTGCGGTCTTCCATCTGTTTTGCACTGTTGAGCATCATCATCCGCAAGGCGGTTCCGATCGTGCTCACCAGAAGCTTCCCTTGTACCGAAACGGCGCCGACACGCAGACGATCACAATCGAGCCAATTTTTCAGTTGATTGAAATCCTGCTCAACCATCCCGCGCTGCCGATAAACGGAAAGCGCTTCAAACGCATCGGAAATGCTGTTGCTTCTAAGAGCAAAATACCCCGCCGTTTCGACCGCCTCATCGATTTTGCTTGATTTTCGAACCCATTTACTATTCCCGTTTGAATCTTTAATTGAATCAACAAATCGCCTGTAGTTGTTCCAAAGATCCTGTGGAATAGACTTGTTTTCGTTTTTCAAACGAATAATTTCATCCGCTTTCTCGCTGAGGAATACGGCCGTCTCGTCTTCGCGGTTAACAAGACGGAACAGGTGAACGTACGTGTCCAGCTTGAGGCGCCCGTAGTCCGTGTTCTGAGACCACGGCTCTTTCAGAGTGAATGCGTAAGCCTTCTCTTTGCTGCTGAAAAAAGCATTCTTTCGCAAAGATTCTTTATGTCTCTCGAAGTTTTGCTTCAATGAATCTTCGACAAATCTGACGCCTTGAAGATATTTAAGATCCAGATTGATCATTTTCTGGATATTCTCCAAACTCGAATATCCTCGATCGGTAACGAGAATATTTTTATCGAGATCAAAGCCGGCATTCGTCATAGCATGAAGAATATCGGAGAGTGCAGTGACGTCATTGACAGCGCCTTCATACATGTGCGCAAAGACAATATCGCCCGAACACTGGTCGCAAATCACCGTGTAATTGATTTGCTTCAAGTCGGGATCACGCTTCGCATGACCGAACTGTGCCTCAGCGATGGTGTCTGAATAGGTTGAGATCGACGTATTGTCCAGAGCGTATTCGATAGGGCGGCCTCGAAGCGCCGGATTCCGCTTGTAGATCTCCTCCCAAACAGCGTCCTGCCGGTTGTGACGAAGGCGAAAATACTTAACGACTTTTTCACCGTCAACAGCAGCCAGAATTTCTGAAATTCTCTGTCCGGTCAGCCGTTTGCATTTAGGCAGCCAAACTTTCTGACGCCACAAATCGTATGTCATCATGGATCCGCTGCCGGCGAGCTTGAAGATTGCCAAATAGAGCAGCTCTTCTCCCATTTCCTTCCCGAAAACCTCGTGAAGGTGTGCACGGATGCCGTTCTTTTCCGCCAACGTAACAGCCGCCCACGTCAGGCCGACATCCAGGGTCTCCTGCTGTTGGCAGGCCTCTTCGTCCTCAGGAGCAGGGCCGGGAGTTTCCGGGAAGTCCTGACGGTATTGAGCTTCGGGCACGGGCTTTTTGTCAATTCCCCAGAACCAATCATCGCCGGCGTATTCGGGAAAGTCCGCTGAAAATTTCGGCGAAATCTTGATACGGCCGTCTTCAAACAAGCGGCCGACATGGCGCTGCAGACAGCGCTTGGATTTCTTGAGAACCGGATCCCACTTCATTCGGTAGGCCTTTACATATCGATAACCGTCCTTTGTAAGGACCGTCGTAAAGTTCCAGGGGAAGCCGCTTTTTGGAGAATTTTCCATCTTTATGCTCTGCACATTATAGTTATAGAGCATGTTAACACAAAAACGAAAGCCCGTGGCCTATTTTTCCAAATAAAATCACGGGCTTGATAAAGATATTGACGGAACTGCCCTTGTTTTAGTGAGCAGGCATCCCGTAGTTCAGGTATACAATGTAAGAAGTTAAAATTCGAAACCCTCACAAGCGCCAGGCCTGTGAGGGTCTCTTCTCACATTGACGGTCATCGGCATCCCTGCCTGTACCGTACGAACAGAATATTTCACAATCATTTCAACTTGCAAGAGGAGAAAACTACCGATTCGGGAGAAATCGCGAATATTTCGTCGACAGATCTCGACAACTTTGAACATCGCTATGCCATGCTGCGCACCGAAGCGGCTAGATTTGCGCACCGTTCACGTAATTAAGAATCGGGGTGTTCACGTGTTTGAGACCACCGTTCACGCAAATAAGAATTCTCAATCGGGAAACAAAGACAACATAGTCTTCCTGTTTATAGATATCAATGTGCAGCAGTTTGAAAGCAAGATCAGAGAGGGCATAAAAGCCATACCGCCCGTCAACAGGACAGACCACCATTGTCACCCGTTTGTCGGAAAAATCTATTGCCATGATTCCTCCGAAGAGCGAAGAAGATTCAAGGTGCTCTGAACAGCACGGTGCGGCTTAACGCGAACAGGCAGAACGGATTGCGCAGACAGCCGTTTGGGAGGCTTTTCAGCCAGCGGCTCCGCCGCTGAGCATTCGGCAAAAATGATGATTCGAACGGTATTGGAATCTGGCGCTGCCGATGATTCCCAAATTTGCCTGAAGTGCCGAGCCGGTTTCGAATGCGGTCTGGGCTGGTCAGAATCGTGGTACAGCATGAAGCCGGCAATGACTTCGGCTTTGCTGATCGGAGGGTAGGCTTGCTCGAAGACTCGTTCGTAGAACGCGAGAAAGCTCAGGCCGGAATTACGCCACCCGTAGTAGTAATAGGCCCAGTTGATGGGGCGGGACAGAGTGATCATCTTGGAGACTCCTCGGTTGTGAGAGTCTCCACAGTTTCTTCACTGCGGCCGCACCCGTCCATGAAGCGATGGGACGCTTACAATAAAAGGTCCCTTGGGCGTACTGAGGAAATTCAGTACGAAATTTGGCGGTGATATTGACGACGGAATCAGCTGCTAAGCGGCCGACATACTTGCGGGCTGAGCGTTTTGATTTCTTGGCGACCGGATCCCACTGCGTTTGATAGGCGTAGATGTAGCACAAGCCCTTGGCATTGGTTTCCTTGGTGAAATACCACTTGTTGCTAGCCTTTTTCATCATCAATCCCGCTAACAGATACCTAATTTAAACATGGGTAGCATTTTAGCGGAAAAAAGAAATCCCGTAAAAACTTATTGGTTCATTTTCACGGGATTGGCTCAGCAAAACAGCTGATTCTTGACCTTAATCACTCGAGTTCGGGTTCTGTTATCCGTGAGTTCAGGTTTGATTGGCGCGAGTGCTGCTGAATTTACAATATTTTTCAGATTATTGGAAGATTGAAAGTTACGTAACTGCTTTTGTTTTGTAATAGAGAAACTAGTTTTCGACAATGCTGCTGTGGTATTGGAAGTATCCAGATTTTTTAATTCATTGGGTATGTGATACCTTAGAATTGCGTGATACATCACATGATCTTTTAACGCCAGATATGTTTTGCATCTCTTCGAAAGTTCTGCGGTGATAAGCCAAATAGGTGAGATGCCTCTGACTGATATGACGCAGACGCAGGTCACTTGTGATCCCCATAGCTTCCAAGTCTTTTAGAGGAAGGTTGGGAGCGATCAGAATTTGTCCTTCATCGGAAAAGCTGATGAGAAACTTGTCAAACAAAGCGTCCAGATTGGCTGTGAGCAAAAAACCGTTATAGGGGTCGATTCTCTCCTTTCCTGTCAAGCAATCTTTCCATGGTTTGGCGTGACTAGCCCGAAGTACTTCTGGTATGGAGATACCGGTCACAGCGCAACGCGAACTCCAAAGTTTTTCGAGCGCTTGTCGGTAGAGTGCTTGCCCACGCCGTTGTTTGGCGAGGGCATCGATTTCTGTATCTTCTTTGTCGAGAGTTGGATCAAAGTCGTGCGATTCGTCAGCGATAAAATCTTCGGGCAGGCTCGAGATTAAAAAACGCACGACATGGCAAACGGTTTCGAGGTCAGTGTCGGTTTTTATCGAGATGGCACCAAAAGAATCCTTCGGCAATTGTTCATGTGAGGATTCCAACATTTGTTGAAATGTGGAATTATTGAAATACAAGACAAGTGATTCGTAACGATCTACTCCCTTTACCTTGCAGGACAGGCTTGCCGTGAGTTGAGGCCTCTGGCAAACATAAAGCTGCCAGAGGTTTTCGGTGGACGGTTCTTCATCGAGAGCCATGCCGCCAATATCTAAAAGTGTCTTTTCAATGAAGGTGCGAGAAAACACAGCCTACAGCTCCTACGCGGTCATTGCGTTAGGGTATTTGCGAAACGAGGCGTTAATAGCAATTTGTCGTACGCTTCAAGCACGAGACGTTGCGTCAGGAATTCCTCATACTCAGAGATTTCATTGCACTTGAGTCCGGGGAAGGTCACCGATGGGTAATTTTCTCCCATCACGTCAGCCGGATCAAGGATGTAGCGCAACTCGTCGCGTGTGAGCCCGTAGAGAAGGGCGTAATAGGCGTCAAGTTCAGCGCGAATTTTAAGGCGCTCCTTTGGCTCTTGATATTTGTATGACGGATAGTCGGTTAACCACACATCGTTGATTTCTTGGTTTGTACGAGTGAGTTGAGCCACATAGCTTGCGATGTAGTTCATATCTTCCTCGTTGTAGACGGTAGGGGGCAAAACGGGAAGCTGCTTCAGCAAAAAGAAGCTGACGTGTATGCCTGATTGTTTAATGCGCTCGACAAAGTCAACTGTCAAAGAGTTTAAGTTGCCTAATAGGCAGACACAGGTTTTTTCATTCTCGGTCGGAAAAAGTAACGAAGCAGTGTGGCCCACCCCATATGCAGATGGCAACACTGATGCAATGACCGTTCGTTCGTTTGTTGCACTGCTGACGTCCCTCCAAGCCAACATCCAAGGCTTATCCCAGAGGACTTTTCCTGACTTTTTGTCGATCAGCTGCTTTTTGACAGCTTCGGGCTTCACCCAGAACTTAGGTTCAATTCGATAATTGCTGTCCTGCTTTTCATCCAACCGAACATCTCTCTCGGCGATCTCGCCCTTAGCGTTGGCCACGTCGTACGTCGACCAGCGATTATCGAACTGGTGAAAGAGTTTACCCTCATACAAAGGCACCATGCCGTCTTTGTGTTCAGTATGAAAGAGATCGCTGTCGTTGGCCATGTCAAACATGCGCACAAACCGCAACCCCCACGGATTGCCTCCTGTTTTATCGGCTTCATGGATAAGCACGCCGGCCTTTCGATAAAGCTTGCGGCAGATTTCCAAGTCCTTCATGGAACGCACAAGCACGCAAGTGCGTGTGTTGGGATTCAGGAGTTCCAGATCTCCCTTTTCAAACACAACATGACGGTTCGCTTCTTCCAGATGCTCCAAGCGTGTCGCGTAAAAGACGCAATCCATGGTATCGCTTTCGCGCAGCGTCAAAAGGATGAAGGAGTATCTGCTGTCGATGGGGAAAAGCTTTTCCGTGTTGTTGAAGTGATAAATCGACTGCGTGCGGCCATCCAAAATGAACTGCGAATAGAGCTTCGTGGCGTCGTCCGTGATAATTCCCACGGGAACAACGATGCCGGCGGTGCCGTCATTTTTGCGTAAATACAAAGTCAGCTCAGAAAAATAAGACGCAAGGTTGGTGTCACCGGTGCCCGTGAGCGGAAAACGCCCGCCGGCATCCTCTTCGAGATGACCCAAGAGGGCTGCGGCTGACGCATTTTTCTGAGCTCGCATGTAGTCGGCAAATAGAGCTTGATCCGATTGCATTCGTTCGGTCGAAGGCGGGACATTGAGGTATTGAGAACTAAATTCACCTTTTTCAAGGGCTGCAATCATTTTCTTGCGAATGGCTGCCGTTTGGGCGTTGGCGATCACCGGGTTCCGCTTGGCAAACCACTTCACGTCTTCGACTTTAGCCTTTTCCCAAGGGGGATTTCCCAACACACAGTCAAAGCCACCGTCAGCAAAGACCTGCGGAAACTCAAGCGGCCAATGGAATACATTGGCTTTAGCGCACGTTTCCGACGCAAAGCGGCTGATCTCTTGATCTTGAGACGACAAAGGTGTGGCGCCGATCAGAGCTCGGCCCAACACAGCCGATGTTGGCACCTTGAGTTGGGTTGCAGGTGTCTTGTCACACAAGAAGGCCCCAATCAAAAGATCGCACGCTATTTTGGTGTGGTCGCTGGCACAGCTTTCCACATACTTTGTGTAAAGCGCTTCTTTAGGTGCGCCCGGCAGCGCACGTGTGATTGTGTGGTGAAAGTCCACTGTCCGCCCGGT
>ENA-ORUV01000233-ORUV01000233.1-human-gut-metagenome-genome-assembly--contig:-NODE-233-length-46937-cov-6.60757_pt1 | contig 46937 bp, 40 predicted proteins | sample MGYA00242089_ERZ509229 | MGnify/ENA primary metagenome ERZ509229 (study PRJEB26280, sample SAMEA2338805) | human gut metagenome | biome: human gut; feature: human-associated habitat; material: faeces...
GAATTCCATCACCTCGTCATTTAACAGAACTCCGTTGGTGGTCAGGGTGAAACGAAATTTCTGGTGGCGGGCTTCCCCCTGGGAACGGCCGTATTTCACCAGCCGCTTTACCACATCCCAGTTCATCAGGGGCTCACCGCCAAAGAAATCCACCTCCAGGTGTTCCCGGTTTCCGGAATTGGCAATGAGGAAGTCCAGCGCCTTCTTTCCCACCTCGTAGCTCATGAGGGCGCGGCGGCCATGGTACTCGCCTTCCTCTGCAAAGCAGTAACGGCAGGCCAGATTGCAGTCATGGGCAATGTGCAGGCACAGCGCCTTCACAACCGTCTTCCTCTTTTTAAAGTCTGCCACAAAATCCCTGTAAATATCCTTGGTAAGAAGCTGCTCCGCATCAATCAGCTGTCCGATTTCCTCCAGAGCCTCCTCTATATCTTCCTGGCTGTATCTGTCCTTCAGACAGACCCTTACCTCCTCCTTCACTTTTGAAGGCAGGGCAGCCGGCGCCTCCATCTCCGGAAGCCGCTGTGAAACCAGCTGCACGGCATCGTAGACAACCGGGTCCACCACATGGACGGATCCGCTGTTGACATCCAGGACAATATGATAACCATTATTTATATACTGATGAATCACGAATCTACTCTCTCTTTCTAAGGACCAGGGGCCCCAAATCCTGTGCATGGTAAAGCCCCTATAATCCCATCGACCATAGGGGCTTACAACCAATTTCCTGTATGTATCTCTTCTGACCGGCGATTAGCGGTTAGCGTTCTCGCAGCTCTGGTTTCCTACTGTACAGGATGTCTTGCAGGCTGACTGGCAGGAAGTCTGGCACTCGCCGCATCCGCCCTTCTTCATTGTGTCCTTTAAGGTATTGGTATTCAATGTCTTAACGTGCTTCATACTACGGCACCTCCTATTCATTTAATATTATTAATTGTTTGAACATATAATTCCTTGAAATTATAACACAGGTTAAAGTCCCTTGCAACGGTATTTTCAAAGGTTTGTCATATTAAAGGCTCCTCCGGGAATATACTGCAACATAGATTCTTTCAAAAGGAGAACAATATATGGAAAATGGTATTGTGAAGCCCATGCTCCGCTCCCTGCTCATCTCCTATGTGCTGTCAGGAATCCTTCTGGCTGCCCTGGCACTTGCCCTCTATAAACTGCGCCTGAAAGAGGGACAGGTGAACCTGATGGTGTATGCCGTGTATCTGCTGACCTGCTTATCCGGCGGTTTTCTGGCAGGCAAACGCATCCGGCAGCGCCGGTTCTTCTGGGGGCTTCTGTCAGGGCTTCTGTACTTCCTGGTACTTTTTGCAGTGTCCTGGGCCATGAATATGGGGTCGGCCATTGATATGGAACGCTCCGTCACTGTCATGGGCATATGCGCGCTGGGAGGAACCATAGGGGGGATGCTCAGTTAATGATCATAAGAGAGAATGCCTGCTTCCCTTCATGGCCATGGAATCCGGTCATTCTCTCTTTTCTTCCATCACACGGCCCTCCCCAGGGCCTTATTTTCTTATTTCTTTTTTTTCTTCACACCCGCCTCTTCCAGGCTCTTCACAGCCTGTGCCAACACAAAGACAGCGCTTCCCAAAAACACGAACATATCTCCCAGATTAAACACTACTTTCTTAAGGGATTTCCATTCAATGGTGAAATAATCCACCACATATCCGCGCATCACGCGGTCGTACAGGTTGCTGAGGGCGCCTCCCATCACAAGGGACAGGCCCAGCTTCTCCCCGGTCTTGCCCTTATCCTGCATCATGGCCGCCAGAGCCCCTGCCATAGCGGAAATCACCATAAGCGGAATCCCCTTTACCAATTCCGGCCTTTCCTTCATGAATCCAAAGGGAAAACCGCTGTTATGGTTCTTATGAAGCTTTATTAATCCTTTGGCAGACGGCAGCTCCCTTGGGAACGTTTCGTCCTCCTGGCCCTCAACCACACTCTTGACCCCCAGGTCCAGGGCGGCCAGCCCGCCTATTATCCAGCCATAAATCATAGATTCGCCTTCCTTTCCACCCTTTTATTTCATTTTACTATGGTTTCACACCTCCGTCCAGTGAAAGGTTTCTGAATTTAAGCATATACTATAACAAATATCCTGCCCGAGGTGTGCCATGGCAGACTGCCCATTTAATTCCGCCGACGAGAATATTGCCGATTTCATATACAGAATTGGAAGCCAGCAGCAGATTATCGGCAATCCGGCCGATATTCCCTGTATGGATTATGTGAACGATGAATACAATATCATCTACACCCCTCTGGATACCGTAACCCCCATTTCCCTGGCCCGATACAGCTACTATACTGTACCCGGACTTTTTTCCCTCCTGGACAGCTCCAGCATGGATGCCTCCGGCATACTTACCACCTTTGCCGCGCCCGCCCTGGGAAACATGGGGCGCGGGACCCTCATCGGTATCGTGGATACCGGCATTGACTACACCAACCCCTTATTCCGCCATCCGGACGGCTCCACCAGAATCGCGGGCCTGTGGGACCAGAGCATCCCCGCGGGAGCCGATATTATCCCTCCCGGCGTGCCCGCCTATTATGAACTCAGCGGTGCATCCTATGGCACTGAATTTACCAGGGAGCAAATCAATGCGGCCCTTGCCTCCGAAAGCCCCCTTGACCTGGTGCCCTCCACGGATACCAATGGCCACGGCACCTTCCTGGCCGGTATTGCCGCCGGCGGCTCCCTGCCGGAACAGGATTTCACGGGCGCGGCTCCGGAGTGCGAGCTCATAGTGGTCAAACTGAAGCAGGCAAAACGCTACCTGCGGGAATTCTACCTTGTCAGCGAAGGTGCTGATGCCTATCAGGAAAATGACATCATGATGGGAATAAAATACCTGCGGGTGACCGCATTCCGCCTGGGCCGCCCCCTAATCATCCTCATCGCCTTGGGCTCCAACCTGGGAAGTCATGAGGGCACCTCACCACTAAGCAGCGTTGTGCAGGATGCCAGCCGTTTCCTGGGCCGTGCAGCGGTCATTGCGGCAGGCAATGAGACAGGCCGGGCCCATCACTATTTCGGCACGATTCCGGCCGGACAGGAGTGGGATGATGTGGAAATCCGGGTGGGACCGGAAGAATCCGGCCGCGGCTTTACACTGGAGCTCTGGGCTTCCACTGCCGATACCTATTCTGTGGGCTTCATCTCACCCAGCGGCGAGATAATCTCCCGTATCCCTATTATAGCCAGGAACGAGACCTCTATCCCTTTTCTTCTGGAACCAACGGTCATTACGGTCAATTACCAGCTCATTGAATCCGGCGCCGGAAAACAGCTGATATTCATGCGTTTTGAAAATCCTGTGACCGGGATATGGAGGGTGCGGGTTTATAATACCCAGTATTTTACAGGTGAGTTTAACATATGGCTGCCCTCCGAGGGACTGATATCGGATGAAACCGTATTTCTGCGTCCCACTCCCGATACTACCATTACCATGCCCGGCAATACGGGCGCGCCCATTACAGTGGGGGCCTACAACCATCTGAACAACAGTATCTACATCCACTCCAGCCGCGGGTTCACCCCTTCCGGTATTGTAAAACCGGAGCTGGCAGCTCCGGGCGTCAATGTGATGGGGCCTGCTGTGGGGCGCAGAATCAACGGCTCCATCCCCATGACCACCCGCAGCGGCACCTCGGTGGCTGCCGCCCACGTGGCCGGCGCTGTGGCCAGCCTCTTTGGCTGGGGAATCGTGGAAGGCAATCAGATTACCATGAGCCAGGCATCCGTTAAATCTTATTTAATCCGCGGTGCAAAAAGAAATCCAGCACTCCGCTACCCCAACGAAGAGTGGGGCTACGGAGCACTGGATTTATATGAAACCTTCCGGCGTATCAGGGAATAATCCAACGTTCAGCAGGGTATGAATAATCCGCACAAAGGTATGAATCAACCACGCATCTGTATCAATGGTCCGCCGCTCTTTTCCAGATAGGGACGGGTGACAACCACAGATCCGATATTGGGGTCTTTGGGAATCTCATACATAATATCCAGCATGAATTCCTCCAGAATGGCCCTCAGAGCCCTGGCCCCGGTCCCTCTCTTGATGGCTTCACCGGCAATCCATTTAAGAGCCTCATCCTCAAAAATCAGCCGTACCTCATCCATCTCCAGCAGCCGTTCATACTGCTTGGTGATGGCGTTCTTCGGCTCCTTCAGGATGCGGACCATCATGTCCTCCGTCAGCCCCTGAAGGGTCACTGTCACGGGAAGCCTCCCCAGGAACTCGGGAATCATCCCAAAGGTCCGCAGATCCTCATTGGTCACCTGGCCCAGAATATCGGGATCCTTATCATATGTATCCTTCAAAATGGAACCAAAGCCCATGGTGGTTTTCTTCATCAGGCGTTCCTTAATGATCTCCTCCAGATCAGGGAATGCGCCGCCGCAGATGAACAGGATATTATCCGTATTCACCGTAGCCATGGGCGTCATGGCGTTCTTCTGGTTGGAACCTACCGGCACCTCCACAGTGCTTCCCTCCAGCAGCTTGAGAAGCTCCTGCTGTACGGATTCACCGCTGACATCTCTGGTATTAGTCTGTTTCTTCTTGGCAATCTTGTCAATCTCATCAATGAATATGATTCCCTTCTGAGCCCGATCCACATCGTTATCCGCAGCAGCAAGAAGCTTGGATACCACGCTCTCTATGTCGTCGCCGATATACCCCGCCTCTGTCAGAGAGGTGGCGTCGGCAATGGCCAGCGGCACGTCCAGAAGTCTGGCCAGGGTCCTAACCAGATAGGTCTTGCCGCTTCCCGTAGGGCCAATCATCAGTATGTTGGACTTTTCAATGACAATGCTCTTATCTGTTCCTGCATCCTCCACGGCCACGTCTTTAGAGGGATGGTCCAGAAACGCCCTTTTATAATGGTTATATACAGCCACTGCCATCACCTTCTTGGCTTTTTCCTGACCGATAACATATTCATCCAGCTTTGCCTTGATGACATGGGGCGCCGGTATGTCCTTCATGGTCAGGACCGGCTGTTCCTTGGCTTTTTTCTTGATTTTCTGCTTTTTGGGAATTTCCACTGCGGGAGGTGTCATATTCAGATCATTGAGGTTCATGTTCATGTAGGGCATATTGGGGAGTTTTGAAAAATCCATGCCTCCCTTTGTCACGGAATCAAATGCCTTCTGCATACAGTCATGGCAGAGATTCATGCCGCCGGGCATGGATATCATGGGGCCGGCCTTACTCTCAGGCCGCCGGCACATGTAACACACCTTTTCGTAGCGGTCCTCTTCCTTTTGTTTGTCTTTATCTTCACCATGGCCGGATGTCTCCACATCCTGGTTATACTCTTTCTCGTCCAAGTAAATTCTCCTCTCTGTTAAAGGGCGTATCGGGCCGAATCATCGTCCCGCCGCTTAACGTAAAGTATATAACAAAATGCTTCCCCAAACAAGAGGAAGCATTTTCATTTCATATTATTTTGAAAAATTTAAGTTATTGGGCCTGTGTTTCCGTATTCTCCTGGGGCATGGCTTTCAGTGCAATGGTAACTGTCCTTTCCTGGTATTCCCCGTCCTTCTGGGTCTGTACCGTCAGATCGATCTGCTCCCCCATCTCGTAGCAGGCCAGAAGCTCCTGTAAATCCGTCATGTTCCGGACACTCTGGCCGTCCACCTTGGTGATGATGTCCTTTTCCCTCAGGTCTGACCGGGCCGCGGCTCCTTCCTCCAGTATCTTGTATACATATACGCCTCTTGGCATTCCGAAGGCCGCCGCGGACTCTTCATCTACGCTGGTTCCCTGTATGCCCAGATAACCTCTCCTGGCCTCCTCCACCGGATTCATGGTCTTGCGGTTCATGAGCTGGTTCATGATGTCCTCTGCCTTGGATATGGGAATAGCATAGCCGATTCCCTCCACTTCGGTGGAGGAATACTTGGCGGCATTAATACCGATAACCTCCCCCCTCATATTGAGAAGGGCGCCTCCGCTGTTGCCCGGATTGATAGCCGCATCTGTCTGCAGAAGCTCCCTGGTGCTGGTGTTTGATACCCTGACCTCCCGGTTAAGTGCGCTTACATACCCCACGGTCACGGACTGGCCATAACCCAGCGCATTGCCGATGGCAATGACGCCCTGTCCCACCTTCAGTTCATCGGAGTTGCCCAGCCTGGCCACCTTAATCTTACTCTTGGTGTCGTCCTTGATCTGCTCCAGAGGCACTGCTATAACTGCCAGGTCCGTCTCTGCGTCCGTTCCCTTAATGGCCGCGTCTACCACCTCACTGTCAATAAAGGCCACCTTCAGAGAGGTGGAATCCTCCACCACATGGTTGTTGGTCACGATGAGAAGTTCCTTATCGTTCTCGCCTATAATGATTCCTGAACCGCTGCTGGGCACCTCATAGGTCTGGGGGCCGCCCCTGAAGAACCAGCCGTACCCGTAATTATTGCTCTGGTATACCGCCGTACTGGTGATTGCCACCACCGTGGGCATGGCCTGTTCCACGATGTCGGACACATCCGCCACTGCTTTTCCATTATTCCTCTGGCCCTGCTGGTATCCGCCGTCTCCCTGGGAGGCGCTGCCCTGACCGTTATCCTGGCCGCTGTCCCGGCTTTCTGTCCGGGCCTTTGGTATATCTTCCTTCTTTTCCGGTTCGGCCGACGCTGCAGAGCTGTTCCCCGTGAATCTGGACGCGGCCACATTGACTCCCACCATGGCCGCCCCTGAGACAGTACCAAAAAGAAGGGCTCCTGCCGTGAGCAGGGCTACCCTTTTTAAAATGCCGCCCTTTTTCTTCTTTGGAGGCATATCCTCCGGCTGGGGACGGCGCCCATATGGGTCCCCGCCATACTGCCTGTTGTCATAGCTCTGGTTATCATAAGACTTCCACCCGTAGTTCTGGTCGTTGTCGTACATTGTAATTCCCCTTTCTCACGTAATCTCCCGATTCTGTACACAGTTTAACAGCGATTTGTGATAAATGTGTGACCATTTTATTATATAAGGCTAAAACGTGCCGGCAGGAAATGATAAATCCCCGCCGGCACTTTTACAGCATTATATTCGCAATTTTTATATGAGTAATCCTTACATTAATTTCCCGGCCCAATGATAACGGAACCCGGTCCCTCCGGCACGTATTCATCGGACGAGGCGCCCGGATAAGCTGCCGTACTCCCCTTGGTGCTGCCCGGATAGGCCGCGGATGTACCCTGGCTTCCGGGATACGCAGCCGTGGTTCCCCTGGTGGCTCCGGGATAAGCGGCGCTGGTTCCCCTGGTGGGATCCTGGCCCGGATAGGTGATTGCGCCCGGCCCGGTTGTCCGGTCGCCCTCTGATGTCTCGGCTCCCGGGAACATGCTGCCTGAGCTGCTCTCCCCCGGCCTTCCGGGATGGACAGTACCGGAGCCGCTGCTTTCTCCCGGCCTTCCGAATATACCGTTATCATCCTCAGGCGGGTCCACTTCATTGCCAAACTCGTCGGTCTCAATCTCCAAATCCGTTTCGCCGTCAATGATAGACTCATCTGTCTCGGACGTGCTGCTCTCAGACTCATTTTCTTTTGTCTCTTCCGTGGCCTCGGTCGCCTGCGTGGGCTTGGGGATATAACCGCCGTCTGTTCCCACATGGTCGATTGGCTTGCCCTCATTGTACATGCCCGTATCCGCTGATATCTTGGCGCTGATTTTCTTTACCATGTCACTGGGCTGGTAATTTTCATCCCCAAACAGGAACTGATGAAGAAGGGTTACATTGCTCTCCAGTGTCTGCGGAATGACACAGGCTCCCTTCTTGCCCATATTGGCGTCACTTCTGGCTGCCGGGAATCCCATGGTATCCGCTATGGTATACTTGGTCAGATTTTTGGCTGCCGGTATAATGTCATCAATGGTGACACTGGAAAGAATCTGGGGAAACACTGCCTCCATGACATTGTTCACCACCGCAAAATCAGATTTCTTAAGCTTCTGGAAACAGAGGTCAATGATCTCCCGCTGGCGCTCTGTCCTGGCAAAGTCCGTATCCATCTTACGAAGCCTTGCGTACGCAACCGCCTGGACACCGTCCAGGTGGTTAAGACCCGCCTGTTTCAGCTGATAGGAACCTACTCCTGTGGCCTCCACAGTCTCGGTAATATAGGCATTGATATAGTAAAACTCCGCCTTGCTCAGCTCCACATCCACTCCGCCCAGAATATTGACGGCATCCACCACTGCCTTCCAGTTAAATGTGGCAAAATCATCTATCTGAAGGTCCAGATTCCTGTTCAGGGCCTCCACTGCCTGTTTAGGACCTCCCAGGAAATAAGCCTGGTTAATCTTATTGTACAGCCCGTTATCACTTACACTGAGATAAGTATCCCTGAACACGCTGACAAGCTTAATCTCGCCGCTGCCCTGGTCAATGTTGCATATGATGATAACATCGGCATTATTGCCTTTTCCAACCGAATTGTTTCGGCTGTCCACGCCAAAAAGGGCAATGGTCCAGTATCCCTCCATCTCCTCCACCTTCCCTTGGGGGATATTAGGGTTGGTCACCTGGGCCGGTTTAAACTGGCTTGGCTGAATCAGGCTAATCTTGTTCTGCGCATACCTGTAGAGCCCTGTTCCCAGAAGGAATATGATTTCCAGTATGATAAATACAATTATCATCTTACGGCGGCGCTTAACCGCTGCCGCGGCCGGGTCCGCTGCCGCCGCTTCCCTGGCCGCCCTGCTCCGCCCCCGTTTCTTCCAAAGGACGAATCCCTGACCTTAACGGCGCCAGGGTCTTCCGCCCCTGCATAGGACCGGCTGTATGTGCGTCCGCCAGTGCCGCCAGCGCCCAAATTTCCGGCTGCCGGCCTGGCTCCTTTACCTTCGCCTGTGTACCTGGGCCGTTCTCCCGGCCTGCTTCCTGAGATTCCCGGCCTTCCGTCAGGCCGATCCCCTGTGAATCTGGGACGGTCCCCGGACTTGCCGGCCGCGTATACCGGCCTTTCTCCGGACGCGCTGCCCGTGCCTGTATATCCCGAACGCGCACCGTTATTGCCGCCTGCGCCCGCATATCCAGGGCGTTCCGGCATTTTCTCACCGGCATAGGCACCGCGGGTTCCGATCTTTCCTGACATGCCTGGGGCGCGCTCCGCGGCTCCCTCTCCGGCATAGCGGGGACGCTGGCCGGAACCGGCACCGGATCTGGGCCCGGCACTGGACCTGGAACCGGCTGCCGGGCCTTGGCCGCGGCTATCCGGGGCCGCCCTGCCTGGCGCCCTGTCAGCAAAAACCGGTGTTCTTGGCCTGGCTCCGCCGCCTGAACCTGCGCGTACCTCCTGGCCGGCTCCATTTATCCCCCGCCTGCTGCTTCCGGCGCGCCCCCCCGGCATTGTATCTGAATCAGCCCCGGCACCCGCGCCCAGATCGCGCTTTCTGCTGCGGCCTCTTAATCTCTCTTCTTCCTCATCAAATCCATTGTCAAACTCACGATTCATTCGTCCATCCTCATTCCATCACGTAAACCAGGCGCTAAATACACATAAGCAGCCCCGCCCCTCCTGCCCGCAGACTGTATCCGGGCACGCCTAAAGCACAGGAGCATTCTTAACGCAAACGTCATGCATATCAATATGCATTTTTATTAATAAATCCCTTGAAAACAGTGAGAAACATGATCTTAAAGTCAAAACCCAGGCTCCAGTTCTCAATGTAATACAGGTCATGTTCAATCCTCCTGGTAATCGATGTATCCCCGCGGTAGCCGTTGACCTGGGCCCAGCCCGTAAGCCCCGGGCGCACCTGATGCTTAATCATATACCGCGGTATCTCTTCCTTGAATTTTTCCACAAACAGCGGCCGTTCCGGCCTGGGCCCCACCAGACTCATGTTGCCTATGAGAACATTAAAAAACTGGGGCATCTCGTCAATGCTTGTCTTGCGTATGAAACGTCCCACAGGCGTTACCCTGGGATCATGGGGCGTTGTCCACTGGCTGCGTTCCCTGCCTGGGTCCTGGACCTCCATGGAGCGGAACTTGTACATCTTAAAGGGACGGTTGTGCAGCCCTATCCTCTCCTGGCTGAAAAGCACGGGCCCGGGTGAAGTGATTTTGATTAGCAGAGCCGTGACCAGCATGAGAGGCGAAAATACAATCAGACCAAACAGAGCGCCGGCAAGGTCCACTATCCGCTTCATGGTGGCATTAAACACCCCGGTAAGGGGCACATGACGGATATGGATTACCGGAAGTCCCTGAAGGTCTTCCATATAGGGAATCGTCGGTATTATGTTATTATAATCCGGTATAAACTTTGTATGCACGCCTGATTTCTCGCAGGCAGCCACAATCTGTTCCAGATTAGAGTACTCTTTAATGCTCAGGGTTATAGCTATTTCGTCCAGCGTATTGGATGCCAGGAAGTCCTCCAGATGATTGGTGGGTCCCAGTACCTGTACCTTTTTATAGGCAAAGCCGGCGGGCCGGTGATCGTCCAGGATTCCCTGGACATGGTATCCCCATTCCGGATTGACGCTGACCCTGTCGATGAACCCTTCGGCCGCCCGGCTGTAGCCAATGAGGAGCACATGCTTCTGATTATAGCCGTTGGTCCGCAGGGAGCGCAGGAAAATGCGTATTGAAATCCGCTCTGCTTCCAGCAGGATGATATTGGCCGCAAAGAATGCCAGAATCATCTTTGTGGAGAAATAGCTCAAATGGCTTACGAACCTTCGCAGGCCAAAAAGCACGAACGTAAAGAGCATAAGGCCGATGACATTGGCCTTGCAGATATTCGCCAGCTCCGAACGCCGCCCCTGAATCCGTTTGGGCACATACAGATGGAAACTGGCATATAGAATCAGGTATATGGGCACGATAAAAATGAGCGCCATAAAATATACCTGGGGCTTTAGCACGCCTTCGTCTAAGGGCAGCACCTTTCCGCTGATGACAATGAACCATGCCAGAGCGTAGGCCACCACAGTGACCAGTATATCCAGCAGGACATGCATGCGGTTCAGCCTTTTCTGGTTATCTTTTATCATTGTATTTCACCTTGGTTTCTCAGGGAATCCCTTCTTACCGTAAATATCGTTGTTATTATACATGATAAGCCGTCATTATTCTATAACATTTCTCTTAATTTCGAAAAAGTTCATAATTTAGCAATCCGCCTTGCGGCAAACTCATAAACATAGATAAAGGTCCCTGTAATCAATTCCCACTCAATGGCCAGATAATTTTTAAGCCGTTCCCTGCTGTAAGGCACCTTCCGGCACCTTTTAGCGGTTGCCAGGCCTTCCCTCACACCAGCCGCATAATCCCTTCCAAACCCCTTTTTCTTAAAAAACATATACTTAAGTCCCATTCCCAGGAGAATGGGAAGCAGGTTCACCGCCAGCTGCAAAAGGGGCATATTCTTATAATTCAGATAAATATTATTCCTGGCAGCCAGCTTTACCTTGAAGGGATTGTACTTGGAACCGCTGGTGCCGCTTCCCACATGGCAGACCATGGCCGTGGGGCAGTAAATGTTGTCATATCCCGCTATTCTGGCCCTGTAACCCACGTCCAGGTCCTCCAGGTACGCAAAATGCATCTCGTCAAAGTATCCGATCTCTTCAAACACCTCACGGCGGTAAATGGCTGCCCCGGCGCAGGCTGAGAAGACGCGGCAGGCCCTGTTATATTTTGCACAGGGGCGGCCCACGCCCCTCTGGTATGCCCACCCCAAAAGGCTGTACATATCCCCGGCATCGTCCATCAGCTCCTTTCGGCAGAGCTGTATCATCTTGCAGCTGACGGAAAATATCTTTGGGGAGCGCTCAATGGCCTTGATCATTTCTCCCACATAGTGAAAGTCCGGCTCCGTGTCATTGTTGAGCAGAATCACATAGGGAGTTGACGCCGCCTTAATGCCCACGTTCACCGCGCCCGAAAACCCTGTGTTCTCAGGCAGGAAAATGGCCGGAATCCCCTGCTCCTTCAGCCACTCCACACTTCCGTCCGTGGAACCGTTGTCCACCACCAGGATGTCAAAATCCCGGCAAATCTGCATATTAAGAGCTTTAAAACAGGGCTCCATAAATTTAAGACCGTTATAATTCGGTATGACGATGGTCACTTTGCTGTGCCTGCCTGCCCTGCGTCCTGTTTCATTACCGCGTCCCGCTTCATAATCATTTCTATGGTCACTCATGTGCTTTCGTATCGTCCTCCGGCGCAAACTGTTGGTAAATCTTAAGGTCATAAGGCTCACCTATTTTTTCCTTCAGAAGGTCCCTGAGCGCAAAATTTGATTTGCGCAGCGTCAGGTTGGGGTTGTAGCAGGGGTCGCCATTTTGAATGATATCCGGCCACTTCCGTATGAAGATGGCCACCTCCCGGTTAAAACGGGCTATCTTTTCAGGCGTATCCTCCAGCCCTCTGGACTTGGATTCGTAATGGTAAAAGCATGAATAAGGCGCATACACTACCAGTTTCCCCAGGGCGCGTACTTTCATGCAGTAATCAATATCATTAAAGGCCACCGCCAGCTCCGGGCTCAAACCACCCACCTGGTCAAAGACGGATTTCTTTGTCATGAGACAGGCCGCCGTGACGGCGCTGTAGTCCTGGGCGCACATGGCCCTGTGGAAATAGCTGTTCTCCGCCTTGTGAAGGCCGATAAATGTATGGCCGGCAATGCCGCCAAAGCCTATGACCACTCCGGCATGCTGTATGGTGTCATCCCCATAGAGAAGCCTGGCTCCCGCAATGCCCACATCCTCCCTCTGGCAGAATCCCAGCATTTCTTTTATACTGTCCCCGTCAATCAGCTCCGTATCATTGTTGAGCAGCAGCAGGTATTCACCCTTTGCAAAGGAAACTCCATAATTGTTGATGGCAGAATAATTGAAGCCCTCCTTCCAGGTGACCACCCGGAAATTGCTGTGCTCCGCCTGCATCTTATCATAGTAGGCAAAGGTTTCCTTCTGGGAACTGTTGTTTTCCACGATAATGAATTCCAGGTTCCGGTACGATGATTTCTCCATCAGGGACCGCACGCACACATCCAGGTCCTGGCTGTGGTCCTTATTGGGGATAATGACAGACACCAGAGGTTCACCCTGTATCTCAAACGTGGTATGGTAAATGCCGTAATCCACACCCTTCTCCACCGTCACCGCCGGAATTCCCATCCGCTCATAGTGGGCCATAATGGCTCTGGAACCAGCCTCAAAGGCATACATCTTGCTCTCCGGGTTGCTGGCCGTGGAATTCTGATGGCAACGCCAGTGATAGAGGACCTTGGGAATGTGGTATACTCTCTTAGCGGCCTCCGTACACCGGAAAATGAAATCATAATCCTGGGCGCCGTCAAATTCCTGGCGGAATCCGCCCACCTGCTTTAACAAATCCTGCCTTATGACGAACAGATGGCATATATAATTGACGCTGGTCAGCAAATCCGGGTTAAAATCCGGTTTGAAATGAGGGTCGAAGAGAGCCTTTCCATCCATGTCCAGTTTATCTTCATCGGAATAAATGACCTGGCAGTCCGGATTTTCATTGATTGCCTTCACCACCTCATAAAAAGCATTGGGAGGAAGTGTATCGTCATGGTCAGCCAGGATGACAAAGTCTCCCCTGGCCATATCCAGGGCTGCATTGGTATTGCCTGAGATTCCGCGGTTGCTGCCCAGAATCTCATAGCGCACACGCCGGTCACGGTCCGCGTACTTCTTAAGCACACGTTCCGGTCCCTCTCCCCTGGGGCTTCCGTCCGCAACGCATATCTCCCAGTTTGTATAGGTCTGTTCCATGATAGAGTCCAGCATTTCCCTGAGATAGCGCTCCGGGGTCTTATAGGCGGGAATCACAACGGACAGCATGGGCTCAAAGTCAAATATATGCTTTCTCTGCTCCGCCAGCTCCTCGTCTGTGGGCTTTGTCAGCTCATACCACTCGCTGTAATCATAATCATTGTCAATTCCCTGCAGCTTGTGCTTTGACTTGACCACAAGGGCCTTAAGGCCGTGCTCCTTCCAAAATTCCATGGCCACATGGACTGTCTCCATGTTCATCAGGTCCTTAAGCTTCTCCATGCGCTTGTGGGCCACGCTGGCCCGCTTGGCAATCAGCTCCTCATTGTACTTGATTTTTGCCTGACGTCCCTCGCAGCGGATCAGCAGGTAATAATCCTTCCCCCGCTCATAGGGAAACTGGATGTCAAATCCAAATTCCCGGTCAAGGACCTTCTTAAAATATATCTGGCTCACATCATCCCTGCGAGTATTTACATGCTTGAATTTTACCGGCTTGTGCTTCTCATCCTCCACCCGGAAGGTGGCCCTGCTGTCCGGAGATTTACCTATAGCCCATCCGTTAAGGGTAATGGAATTCTCCCGGATGCGCACCACGTCTATCTTATATTTCATGCTTCATTACCGCCCTTTTTCTCTTCCTCATTAAAATTAATACGCTCTTCCTCAATGACCAGGGGGCGCTTCATCACCCGCTGGTTAATGCTCATGATATACTCTCCCAGAAAACCGATGAAGAACAGCTGTACCGACCCCAAAAACAGCATTCCAATCAGCATGGGCGCCATGCCTGCCGGGAAACGATCCCACCAAATCAGCTTCATTACCAGGTAGACCAGGGCAATGATCATGCTGACAACGGCGCATATGCTGCCGAAAATCGTAGCCAGACGCAGGCCTGCTTTTGTATAGGAAGTAACGCTGAGCATGGCGGCATCGTACAGCCGGTAGAAGTTATTATGGGTCTTGCCCGCCCTGCGGCGCGGCTGCTCATAGGGAATCTCCTTGCGGCGGTATCCCAGCTCAGCCACGATCCCCCTGAGGAAAGGCGTGGGGTCATCCAGGCTGCGCAGAACCTCGATGAACTCTCTGTCATAGAGACCGGAACCGGTAAAATGCTCAATCTGCTCCACATCCGACAATTTCTTGATGGTCTTGTAATAGCAGCTTCTGAGCCAGTACATCAGGCGGTTTTCCTTGCTGCTTGTCTTGATGCCGATGACGATTTTATATCCCTTCTCCCACTCGTGGATGTATTTAGGAATCATTTCCACAGGGTCCTGGAAATCCGCCACCATCTCGATGACGCAATCTCCCGTGACCTGGAGCATTCCGTAATAGGGGGAATTGAACTGACCGAAATTCCGGGCATTGAGTATGGCCTTGATGCGTGGGTTGTCCGCGCACAGGCCCCGGATAATGTCCCTGGTGCCATCCGTGGAATCATTATCAATGAATACCAGCTCATAGTCATACCGTGGCAGCTCTTTTTCCAGGATTTCCGTCACCGCCCTGCTGATAGGGCCTACGTTTTCCGCTTCATTATAACAGGGAATCAATACGCTGATTTTCTTCATATCTCTCTATGCTTCTTTCTCTATGGTTTCTTCGATGCCCTGGCGGAAGGTATACCGTTCCTCCCACCTGCCGCCTGTGAGTCTCTTAAGTCTGGTGATGTCAGGCCGGATGGACAGGGCGCCCTCCTTGGCCTGCGCAAAGGTCCCGTACTCCAGAGTTCCCTTAAATCCCACAATTTCATGGATTTCCTCCACAAAGGATCGAAGGGGCCTGGTGTCCTGACTGGCTATGTTGACAATAGCGCTTACGGGACCGCCGGAACCGTCCTTTTTCCAATCCTGCCCTTCTATCACAGCCTGCCTGTATAATTCATATACTGCCTGTACCGCATCCTCAATATACATAAAATTCCACATATGCCTGCACGCGCTCAGGGAGACCTTCTTATCCTGCCTTAAATCCCGCACCAGGGTGGATATGATGGACCATGGATGATCCCCGCAGCCGTACACGCTGAAAAATCTCAGGTGGTAATAGGGAAGGCCCAGACGGCCGCAAAGGGGCGCTGCCTTTTGGTAAAACTCCCATTTTGCCTTTCCGTATTCATTGATGGGACGGCAGGGAGCCTCCTCCTCCATGATTCCGTCCACGGCCCCGTATTCCACTCTGGACCCCGCGTCCATGAACACCCGGCAGCCCAGTCGTCCCGCCGCCTCCACACAGTCCAGGGAGCCAGCCACATTGCGGGCCTGGACTTCGGGCGAGTCTATCTCCTCCCGGTTCACGCCTCCCCAGGCCATATGGAAAAAGCCGTCCGCCTGTCCCACCCGGGGGACGCATTCCAGCACATGGGCCAGGTCGCAGGCCACTGTATGCAGCCTCTCATGAACCGGAAGGGCATCCAGATGGAGGGAGCCCGGACGCACCAGGGCGTACACATGGGCCCCCTGCTCCAGAAACACCCTGGCCAGATTGCTTCCTATAAAACCGGTTGCTCCGGTAATTACTATGCGCATATTCTCATCCCTCCTAAACCATCTCCAGATGGTTGGAACGCATGGCCCTGATTTCCACGGATGTGCCGAACTTCCGGCGTATGCTGGCCGCTATCTCATCCGTATAACCGGGCGCCGTGATTATGATGGCATCCACCGGATGTTCATGAAAATGGTCCGGACCAACGATGGGCAGATGGGAGGCGGGAGCAAACTTACCCTGCTTAAAGGGAGCGGAATCTATGATATACCTTGCCCTTTCCCCCAGCTTGGTAGTGGCTGCAAGGGTAAAGCCCTGGTGGCTGGCTCCCCAGACAGCCACCTTCTTATCCCAGGCATCCAGATACTTCATATAGGACTCCATCTCCCGCTTCAGATTAACATAACACTCCAGCAGGTTCTCCGTATCCATCTGCGGGCGCTTTTTCACAATAACGGAAAGGGTGTCCCGGTTAATGACCTCGCACTCCTCCACCAGGAAACCGTTGCGCTCTAAAAGGGGGGTAAGGGTCTCAAAGGTATAGTAGGCCAGATGATCCCGTATCAGCTCATAATAGCTGTTGTGGTCCATGATATATTCAAAGCTTGGGACTGTAATGAGTCCCATGGCATCGTCCTCCAGGTTGCGGTATATGGCCTGGAGCATGGTGCCGGGGTCCGGCTGGTGTTCCAGGAAATTAAAGGACAGGAATACGTCATACAGTCCACCCGCAAACCGCGTATCCTCTGTCTCCGTAAACCCTTCCGTCACATCCAGTCCCTGGGCCCTTGCCAGCTCCACCAGATGGGGATCATGCTCTATGCCGTGGACCTCCACCGGGAATTCTGACAGGACCTTTAAGAATTCTCCCTGGCCGCATCCCACTTCGATGAACTTCTTTCCCTCCAGATGATAGCTGTCAATGAGATGCTTATACTGGTATCTGCGCAGCTCCACCATGGTTTTGGAAAAACCTCCGGCCCGAATCACATCCCGGTAGTAGTCCACCGGCTCACAGTCAAACTGGACCAGTCCGCAGCCCATGCACTGGCATAAATCCAGGGTCAGTCCCCTGTCCTGCTTTACCCCCTGGGCATCCGGCATGTGCTGGGCCGAGGCAGGCATATTATCTAACGTAAGCAGCGGCGTCTCCCATAGCGGGGCGCCGCAGGCGATGCATCGTTTCATAGACAATTCTCCTTATATATTCCAATCATTTCCCTGATTCCATCCTCAAACGAAATCTCCTGGGCGAATCCGGCCGCTTCCTTAAGCTTCCTGATATCCGGCACCAGGGATACCACTCCCTCCGCATTGGGCGGCCGTTTTCCATATTCGCAGGTACCCCTTTCCCCGCAGAGCCGGTGCATCTGTTCAACGAACGACTTAAGGGAGCGGGTGTCTTCTCCTGCCACATTATACACGCCGGCCGGTACTTTGGCAAGCAGAAGCCCTGTCAGGGCCCTGGCCGCATCCCTCACATGAAGGAAGTTCCACTGCTGGGTACAGGCCCCAAGCTCCATCCTGCCTCCCTTAAGAAAGGTATCCAGGCAGGTGGACACCAGGGACCAGGGGTGGTCTCCGGGACCGTAAACGCTGAAAATCCTGGCATGGATATAATCAATGCCCAGGGCCTTTGCATCTTCCCCTGCCCTGCGGCATACCTCCAGCTTGTCCTTTCCGTATTCAGAGACAGGATGACACAAAATCTCCTCCCCCATAATGCCGTCCACAATGCCGTACTCGGCCTGGGACCCGCAAAAAAGAAACCTGGCGCATCCCAGACGGGCCGCCGTGTGGAGAGAATCCAGGGCATACCCGATGTTCCGGGCCTGGACATGAGGGTCCTGGCGGTTGGCGCTCCCGGCCCCCTCCCAGCCCAGGTGAAGCCACAGTTCTGCCATCCCTTTGGGGGCAGAATGGGATTTTAAAGCGGAAGAAGGGACCAATGCAGGACATGATTCAAGCTTCCTGATATCCTTCAGGGCAAAGGGCAGAAAGGTAAGGCATTCCCCTTTTCTGCCTGATTTTCCCTCCGCTTCCGGCGCAAGCATCTCAAGCCGGGGCAGCCCCGGAGAGTCCGGCCTTACCACGGCAAATACATGATGGCCGCCTGCCAGCAGTTCTTTTGTAACAGCCCTTCCGATAAAACTGGTAGCTCCTGTTACGATTACACGCATAAAATATACTCCTTCTTATCCCGGATACCCTGTGACAGGTCCGTCCGCTGATTGACAGACAGGATCTATCCCTTTATCCTGGGAATAATCATATTCTCATCCATCTCCTCATCCGGCAGGAAGGGAGACAGGTCCTCCAGGGGCGGCGACACCATGGTGCCGTCGGGCAGTCTCTTTGCAGAAGACTTGGGTTCAAAATTCTGGTCCATGGACACGAATACCTCACAGATAACCGGCCCCTCCGCTGCCAGGGTTTTCTCCACCGCCTCCCCGAGTTCACTGTTATGTCTGGCCGACACATAGGGGTAGCCGTAGGCCGCCGCCAGCTTATCCAGCGCCGGGAAGCTCAAATCCCCGCTGTCCACGCCAATTCCGATCAGAGGCTCTCCAAAGAAATTCTTCTGGGTTTGGCGGATGGAGTGGTATCCCCCGTTGTTAATCACGAATATCTTGATTCCCATTCTGTGGTGGATAATAGTCTGCAGCTCCTGAAGGTTCATCTGCATGCTTCCGTCTCCGGTTACCAAAATCAGGTCGTCTCCGCTTCTGTCCCCGCCCTGGCAGTAGCAGCCCTTATCCCTGGAAGCGGTCCAGGCGCCGATGGCTGCCGGCAGGTCATAACCCATGGAGGCAATGGCGGAATTGGTGATGAAGCGCTGGCCCTTCTTAATGATATAGGCATGTCCGCCTACCACACAGGCGGAACCATTGCCCACCACCGTCACCTGTCCCTCTTTCAGGCGGCTGCTGACAGCATGGATAAACGCGTACACATTAGCCGGTTCCTCATCCGTATGGGCAAAGTGCTTGGGCAGTATAACAGGATATTTCTCCTTCCACATGGCGCAGGTCCGGCTCCATGTCATATCCCTGAGGCCCTTTCCTCCGTCAAATACCTGTCTGCCGCCGGGACGGCTGACGCTCTCGGGAAGGCTCCCCTCTTCCTCTGCCAAAATACGGTCCAGAACCAGGTTCAGCTGTTCCAGAAGATCCTTTGCATCGGCATGGACCCGCATGTCGCTGCGGACCGACGGCTTTTTCAGCTCCTCCTCATCTATATCATTGACAATCACATAAGCCTCTCTGGCCCATGTCTCAAAGTTATACCCCACCTGCCGGATGCTCAGACGGCTTCCGACGGAGAGCACCAGGTCGCTGTTCTGAACGGCAAAATTCCCCGGCCTGTCCCCCATATTGCCTGCGCGGCCCACGTACAGAGGGTGGGTATCATACATGATATCCTCGCTGTCCCAGCCCGTAATCACAGGAACGCCCAGCTTTTCAGCCACATCCATGAATACATCATGGGCTCCCGCTATGCGGATGCCGTTACCCGCATTAATGACAGGACGCTTTGCCGCCCTTATCTTATCTATAATGGTACAGGCAGTGGAAGCGTCAGCCTTTCCCGGCAGCACCTGGCGGTGTTCTCCCTTTCCCGCCTCGTCCTCCGGTATCCTGTGTCCCCCGTCCTTTCCGGCCCAGCCGTTTCCTCCGGCCTCGTAGTCAGCCGGGTCAAAGCCGGGAAGCGCCTCTGTCTCCACAAATGCGCCCTGGACATTCAGGGGAATATCCAGCCAGCAGGGGCCCGGACGCCCGGACCGGGCCAGATAAAGGGCCTTCTCCAGACAGTAGCGTATCCGCATGGGATCGATGACCATCTCCGAATATTTTGTCATGCAGTCAATGGCTTTACATATGTCAAACTCCTGGTCTCCCATGGCGCGGATGCCCACGCCGGACCACCTGGCCGTGGTATCATAGCGCACCTGCCCCGACAATACCAGCATGGGAATAGAATCCAGCCATCCCCCCACCACTCCGGTAATGGCATTGGTCCCTCCCGGACCCGTGGTGACGCAGAGCGCCGCAATGCGGTTGTGAATCCTGGCATAAGCCTCAGCAGCCATGGCGCATGCCTGCTCATGGTGGTTATAGATACAGTGAAGCCCCTCCTGGTGTCCCAGGCCGTCATCCAGGTGCATGGCTCCTCCCCCTGTCACCATGAAAGCCTGGCTGATTCCCTCCTCCACCAGCTTGCCTGCTATATAATTGGAAATCTTCATTTTCATAAATTAAGGTCCCCCTTCCGGTCTATCAGCTATGGAGAGTATAGCATAAAACGCCTTAAAATAATACTATATTTTCTCTTACAATAACCTCTGCAACGGCTGTAGGGGCCCCCCTCCAGTGCCTTCCATAACTTCCAGCAACCATCACTATCAATACACATTCATGTCCGTTATAATAAACCACGTAATGCAACACCGGATTTTCGGCCACAGACAAACACACATATCAAAAAGGAGAGATTCATTATTATGAAAAAACAGATCAAAGTTCTGGCTGTATTATCCACTGCCATGTTCATGGCAGCAGTAACCCCTAACTTCATCGGCACCGCTTCCACTGCTTACGCAAAAAACGTTGGCTGGACAGAGGAAAACGGCAACTGGTATTACTATGATTCTTACGGCGAGGCAATCACCGATACCTGGAAGAAGAATGGCGATGACTGGTACTACCTGGATTCAGACGGAATCCGCGCCGCAAACAGACAGATTGATGAGTATTACGTAGGAGAAGACGGAAAACGCGTCAGCATGAAGTGGGTTTCCGTGGAAAATGAAGATTTCTGGGATGAGGACGATGCTCCTGAATTCCTGTACTACTATTATGGAAGGGACGGCAAGGCCCTGACCTCCAGATGGGCTTCCATCAACGGAAGCTGGTATTACTTCAACGAGGACGGCATCATGCAGACCGGCTCCATCACCGTAGATGGTTACAACTACTATCTTGGCGAGGACGGAAGCAGAAAGACCGGCTGGATTCTAATGGCAGATGAAACCGACGATCCGGAATACGTTGAATCATGGTACTATTTCGACAATACGGGCAAGCGTATTGAAAATGAAGTTGACAAGAAGATTGACGGCCAGTACTACACCTTTGTGGACGGCCGCATGCAGACAGGCTGGTACAAGCTTCCCGTCCAGGCAGCAGCAGAGTCCGGCGAAGCCCAGACAGCTACCCCTTCCGAGGCTGCTCCTGTATCTGAGCAGACCGCTGCCGGCTATCAGTACTACGATGAGGACGGAAAGCGCGCTTCCGGCTGGAGAACCATTGAGGGCGTGGAAGGCCTCAGCGAGGAAGCTGAACTTTACCGCTTCTACTTCAAGAACGGCAAACCGTACCATGCAGAAAAAGGCCTTGAACTGTTCACCATTGACTCCAGAAAATATGCCTTTAACACAAAGGGTGAAATGCAGACCGGCAAAAAGGTGGTAAATCTGGAGGACGGCAACGTGGCTAACTTCTACTTTGATGAAGAGGGCGTCATGAAAACCGGCAAGCAGGTCATCTTCGATGAGGACTTAGGCGAAACACAGAACTGGTATTTCCACACAGACGGCTCCAGAAAGGGCCAGGGCTTCCACGGCATCAAGGACAATGTGCTGTATGTATACGGCCTGCGTCAGGAAGCTGACAAGGACCTGCGCTTTGCGCCTGTAGAGTTAAATGGCAATCAGTATCTTGTAAACAGCAACGGCGCCGTACAGAAGGCCACCTCATCCTCCAAATCAAACGCTATGCCTGAGCTTGGCAGCGGCTACAAGGATTTCAAGGACGAGAATGACAAGGTATGGACTGTAAACACAGAAGGTGTCATCCAGTCTCAGAACACCGCCCAGTAACACACACAGCAACCATAAGACCGCCCCTTCATCCGTTCGTTTCACCGGCGGTCCACGGCAGACTAACCAATTAGTCTGCCGTTTTTTTGTCCAATCTAACGAATTTACAAAAATCGCGGAAAAAAGTGGTATATTTTGCGATTTGAAACGCTATATATATTAATAAGTATTGATCAGGAGAGGACATTATGAGAGAACTTGCTGTTTTTTATTGCCCCAAATGCGGACACTATGCCTACTATCAGACATCCCGTCATCCTCAGTGCCCCAAATGCGGCACCCAGGAAGCCATGTACATGGTCAGGATGCATTACACGGAATTCATGCGGATGTCCTGTGATGAGCGTGACGAATTTCTCTCTAGGGAAATCCTGAAGACCAATCCGTCCCTAATCACCCGGCTGACCGAACCCCACAGGCGCTACAACAGCCGGGAAATTATTGCTGAAATGAACAACGTAATCATGAACCTGGATATAGAGAACAAGATTCTCAGCGATACGGTGAAATGGATGCACGATACCATATGGGAACTGATGCATGAAAAACGGGAATCCGGCCAGGACAAAGTCCCCGCCTGCGGGGTCTGCAGGGACCGGCAGCCATCGGAGAAATCCATGGAGGAAACAGTGGAAACGGAACAAACCGAGGCAGCTTGCAGTGAGGCCGCCGCCGCCGATATGTCGCGGACCACCGCGCCGGAAAAGGGACAGGAAGAATAGCTGGCTGCAAATTCAAAAAAGCCAAATCTGAAAAACATATAAATTTCCAATTTTATATATCTTTTGTGCAAATAGTGCGTTATAATAGTACATATAAGAGATGTTTTGTGCACATTTATATTTTTAAGGTTGGAAAGGAGTGGAACTATGAGCCATAAGATTATCACTATAGCCCGCCAGTTCGGCAGCGGAGGCCATGAAGCCGCCCAAAGGCTGTCAGAGCAGCTGGGGATTCCTCTCTATGACCGGAATCTGGTGGAGATGGCCGCCCAACGGATGGGACATTCTCCTGTAAGCGTTGAAAAGGCAGACGAGTCCGCACTGTCCTCCTTCCTGGCCGTCTATCAGATTCCCAAGGAGCCTAATTCCGTGACCGGGTATGGATTGTCTCTGAATGACAGCACTTATGTCACCCAGACCATTATTATAGAAGCCCTGGCCCAAAAGGGTCCCTGCATCATCGTGGGCCGCTGCGGCGATTACGTGCTTCGCAGCTATCCTGACCTGATTGACGTATTTATCTATGCCGATATGGAAGACCGGGTGCGCCGGATTATGGATCGCTACAGTTTTTCAGAGAAGGATGCTGTCAACGCCATCAAGTCCACGGACCGCCGGCGCAAAAACTATTATGAGAACTACACCAAACGCAAATGGGGCAGCATTGAGTGCCACCAGATGCTCTTAAACATCAGCAAGCTTGGAATGGACAAGACCGTAAGAATCATCAGGGGAATCTACGAAACTCCCTAAGCCTGTTCCCAACGGTCCATAAAAGGCAGGCGTCTGAAGGTGTTTTATTTCCTTCGGGCGCCTGCCTTGTATTTGTACGTCTGTTTCTCTTTTTTTATTCCCCGGACTTATCTCCCGGTCCCATCCCTGTCTTTGAAATATACCCCTCATAGCGCCTCAGCGCATTCTCCTTAAAGGGCGCGCTGACCGTAAATTCCGAACCGTCAAACAGAGTCACCATGCGTACGCTGAAGGTTGCCACATATCTGAGATTTACGGCATAGGACTTATGCAGCCGCATGAAACCAGCCTGCTCCATATTGATTTTGGAAAACAGATTTTCTAAGGTGGAATAGCAATGATATGTATGGCCGGCAGTCACAATCTTTACCCGCCGGTTATCACCTTCAAAATAGAGGATGTCTTTTAAAGGTATTCTGTAAACGGTCCGGCTCGATTTGAATTCAAAGATTCCGGCATCACCCTCTATCTTTTCGCAAGCTTTATAAAATACATTCTGGAAGTCCTCGGGCCTGATTGGCTTCTTTAAAAAATGAAAGGGCTGGAACTGGAATAAATCCAGCGCATATTCATCCCCGTAAGCCGACATATAGACAATCATGCTCGCATCATTGCCCAGCTCCTCCCGTATGAACCTGCCCAGTTCAATTCCGCTCCTGTCCCTCATCACAATGTCCAGAAAGATCAAATCATAATGCCGTTCCTTAAGTGCTTCCTCAAACTCCTTACCGGTGTTGAATATCTCCACCTCCAGCCTGCGTCCCTCTTTCCATCGCCTGATATAGTCCTCCAGCTGGCTGCACACCTGAAAGTCATCATCACATATTGCTATCTGTATCATGCACCTGTCCCCGTACTGCAATTTTAATCTCTAGTATTTTACACCCCCCTGGCATTATTTCTGTTAAAATGTTGAAAAAAGGCGATTACTCGTTGAAATTTGTCAAAAATCATCCTCCCAGGGTAATATCCTGGGCCGCATACCACTTAAGGGCATCTTCCACATGTTCCCTCCTAAAGTCCGGCCAGTAGTCATCCACCACATAGAAATCCGAGTACACGGACTGCACAGGCAGAAAACCAGAAAGACGCCGTCTTCCTCCCCACCGTATAATCAGGTCGATTCTGGAAACCTCAGACGTCTTAAGCCCCGGCCCTATGGCTCCATCCTTATATCCCAAATCCCACTCCCAGCTGTAATTCACCAGAAAGTTAATCTTCATTCCGCCTTTTCCAAAATCATGTCTGGCGGTAAAGGGAAGAAGCTCTTGGGGAAACATGGGGGATTTTGTATTTCCCAGCACAAGCAGGCTGGCGTCTTCCTTTGCCAGCTCCTCTACCGCTGCCACGCAGGCCCTGGTAAATGCCTGTCTCTGGACCGAGGGCCGTTTTGTGTTATCTGCCGTAAAACCATAAAAGGACATTTCGCCAATGCCCAGTTCCCGGCACATGCGGTACAGGGACATTCCGGGTGAGATTCCGTGTACATACCCCTCTGATTTATCCATTCCCTGGCCTTTGGCCCATCTCCGGTTTCCATCCGGGATGATTCCGATGTGTTTTGGCAGTCTCATACCATCTCCTCCGTTCCTGCTTCTATATGGAAAGTATGGTCTTAAATGGAAAATCTATACTAAAGGCAGCGGCAGTGCTTCAGTCCACCATGATTTTCTTCGGCTTATCCGTAATCAGATTATCCGTCCCGGCTTTCCAGTCAGCCGCATCAATTCCGCATCGTGAAACCCAAGGCGCATCTGGCCGTCGTCAGCAGGGCGGACGGCTGACTTCATCTCCCGCACCGTAATCCGTTCCTCCCCTGTCAGCCGGCCGCACAGTAGCGGCGATTCCGGGTCATGCATCCTGCGGTTGGCTTCCACCTGAGCCGGACTGAAATTCGCATAACAATACCTGCAGAAATGGGACCCTGTCATTGTACGGGGCTGAATCTGTTCCATCCGCCCTTTTATTTTCCGGTATATATCCAGGAAGCTGATAACACAGGTATGGGTGTACCCTTCCAGGCTGCCGCATAGCCGGGAAAACCATTGGAAATGGTATTCCCTGGTATAGGACGGACTGAGAAGCACCGGATCATATCTCCATATGACCCGCTCAGGCCCCAGCCTGCAGGACAGCTCACGAAAGGTCCTCACCAGCTCATTCTTATGGGGAACTCCCGGTTCCACATCCGTCCCATAGGGTGTCAGGGTGAACTGGAAATAATAGGGATACCCCAGCCGGTTCAAAACAGAAAGCCTCTCCATCATAGGGCCCGGGTCCTTTGTCCAGAACACAAAGCAGTCAACTGTATCCGGACTCAGAAGAATCTTGCTGACCTGCCTGGGATTCATGGGATTCTTTACATACAGGTACCCTTCCTCCAGCCGTCTGAAAAACCAGTCTGAATAAAACGCGGGGATATCTGTCCTTCTGCTGGCACTGACGATCATGGCAGGGCCTCCCTTCTATTGCCGCAGTCCGAATCGTTGCATTCCTAACATAAATTCATCCAACCCCCGCAATCTTTTTACTCTGCGGAGCTTAATTTTGCACACATCACATATCTGCTCTAATCCCGTTTCCACAATTATATTCGATACTCTTATCTCCTTTGGTGATCCAAACTGGAATATAAAACCTATCAGGATTTCTGCTAACATTACAATCGGATCATCATCCGGTTTTAACATTTCAAATTTGATGATTGTTCCTGTATTTGCATCTCCCATCAATGACAATGCCGGATTCCCGGGACGTTCATATTTCTTATCCGCAACAGATACACCCAGTACTGATACATCCGCCTCTAAAACGGCATCACATTTAGGAGCTTTCGCAAGGTCTGAAAGCAATTCCTCATCTGTGATAAGCAAATTGCCAAATTGAAATGATGTAAATGGTAAAGGTGCCTCACCAAAATTCCATGTCTTTTTGTCCTTTCCAAATGAAAATAGAAACATATTCCCATGTTCAAAATCAACTTTAATATCGGTCTCGTTATAATAACGCAATGCCAATTCTAAATCCTGAAGATAAGTGCTCATCCGAAGCACCTCAGATTCATCCATATTATATGGATAATATCCAGGCTCAAAAGACAGAAAGTAAAGCCACTGATTTTTACCGCGGTATGAGTAGCCTAAGTCTTTGATAAGCTTTCTCTGCTTACCGGTTAGTTCCTCGCGATTTCCCCAATAGCATGTAAGATTTTTCTGATTAAACATGACATATTCCGGTTTCAGATTCATACTCTGCTTCATTGGAAGCATCAGAAAACTGTTAAGACCTTCATAGCCCTCATAAACAGCTATACCATAACAGTCTCCGCCCCGACCAAGTATACTATAAAATACAGTGTCCTCCTTAGCGCCACTTCTGACAGCAATCAAATCCATATCCCAAAGCTTTTCCCATGGTTTCAATTCTTTTATACGGGTTGCTACTTCATACAACTGTTTCCATTGTTCCAACAACGCTTCTTTTCTCATGTGTCTATCTCCTTCTGAATCCGTACTCCTGTTTCAGTCTTTCAAATATCTCAAAAGCTACCGGGCATATGGCGACAGTGTCCAACATGCCAAGCAAGCTACATAACCGTTCCGGCTGGTCTGTATATGGATACTTCTTGCAGCTATCCGGTTTGCAATCCCCTAATTTACAGTTGCCATCTTCCTGTAAAAAATCACAGGGCATATGCTTTGTATGATATCCAATACCGCACGCTTCTTTTTCCAAAAAGAAATCTATGAATTGCTCAACTGTAATATCCAAATATTCCGCATCTTTTTCAACATCCTCTTCCGGAATACTACCCTTATACATTTTACAACAATTCCTACACTTATTACAATCATAATCAGCAAACAATTCTTTATGCAATCTCAGAAATTGTTTATCCAGTTCCTCTTCATCCGCATGTCCCTTCAAGAAACTACGGAATTTGTAATTCTCATCTTCTCTTTTCTTGGCTTCCATTCCTATCTTGTCTGGATGTATCATAAGACGCCTCCTATCCTTGCTTTTATCGTCGGTTTTTCCTTATTGAACTGGTTGTAATATTCAGCCCCAAGATCCTTGAAAACAGCATCCTGCCCTTTCTGTAATTGAAGAGCTTTCTGAAATTCAATGCTGCTATTTTTGCACCAAAGAAGAACTTTCCACGCTGTTTGCCGCGGGGCAGCTTCTCCAGATGGTAGTTTTTGCGGACATTCGACGGAACCGTTTCCACTCCGTTCCTGAATCGGGCATAGTTTTTGAATGTTTCATAAAAGAACAGCTCCTGGGTTTATGCCCTGCAGGACATCGAAGCCGCTGTATGCACCATCTGCCACCATAACAGTCTTTTCTTCCTGCACATCCATCCGCAAACGGTGTATTTGGTCCTGATGCCTTATCGCTATACAATACAGAGAACCGATTTTCATCAATAGCGGGAAATATTTCATCGGCAAAAACCTTTGCCCAGGATTTTTCCAATGCTTTTTGTTCCCTGGGTGTTAAAACGGAAAAACTGTCTGTAAGAAACAACTGTTGGTAAGTATTTTCCTTGAATGACATAGAGAATACCTTCTTTCGTAAGCTATCTCTATTATACAGCAAATGCGTGTATTATGCTTGTGCATACTACAAAATATATGAACCTTTCAAGGTGCTATAGTTGGGCTTTTGCCCCCAACATCATAATAGGTCTCCTTATGATAATAGATTTTACCATAGAAGACCTATTGCCTGATAGCTATTTACAGAAAAACTTTCATACTCTCGGATTCAACTATTCTTGCCCGTATTATTTTATCTCCCCGCTCTGCTCCTTGGCGCAGTGGTCCACCACAATACCGGGAGCATACACAAACATCATGTGCAGTTCCTCTTCCCCTGTGTTATACAGAGAATGTTTTAGATTACTTGGGATAAAAATACAGTCGCCTTCCTTTACCGGCTGCTTCTCGCCGTCTACCTCCATCTCCCCATGCCCTTTAAGAATCGTGTAGGACTCAACAGTCTCATGGTCGTGCTCCGGTATTCCGCCGCCTCTATACACCACCACATAGCCCTGGCAGAATTTGCTGCCCTCCATGGCGCCATTCTGGCCCAGAATTACCCTGGTACGTCTGCCGGCCGGAAATTCGGTTCCCTCTATGTCCCATATATTTACTTTTTCCATTTTATTCCTCCAGATTGTCTGGAGCGTGACCGAAAATCGCTTTCAGACACACTCTAAGAAATCAGATTCTTCACAGACTCCCGTTCAATGAGCCTGCCTTTAAAATAAGTCTGGCTCTTATGCGCACAGGTCTGCGTCTTAATCTGCTCCATCAGCTGTTCAAATATGATTCCTGCCGTATCTGCCAGGGAATGACGCAGCGTAGTCAGAGGGGGATCCAGATATTTCACCTGAGGAATATCATCAAACCCAACCACGGATATATCATCCGGTATCCTTAACCCGCTTTTGGTAATTCCCCTGTACACGCCGTAAGCCATAAAATCATTGAACATGAATACGCCTGTGGGCCGTTCCTTATGGCGCATTAATTCAAGGGTTTTATAGTAGGCGTCGTCCTCGGATTCCACATCACGGACAATATACTTTTCGTAGTCTTCTATCCCGCACTCCCCAAGGGCTTTGAGGGCCCCTGACAGACGTTCCCGGTTATATTGACGTTCCTTATCATTAATATAAAGGGCAATCTTTCTGTGTCCATTGTCTGTCAGGCACTTCACCGCCTGGTAGGCTGCATCAGCATTGTCAATATTAATACAGGGGGCATCCACATCAAAGGTACGGTTTACAATCACCATGGGAATCTCCCCTATGTATGGTTTCACATGTTCTACATCCTCTGTGGATGCAATATACAGTATGCCGTCTACAAACAGATATTTAAGGGTTTTAAAATATTCCTTCTCCTTTTTCACATCTCCCAGTGCATCGCACAGAATCAGGGAATATCCTGCCTTTGTAGCGCATGCCTCCATATATTTTACCACCTCCGGATAATATGGATTCATGATATCCGGTATGATGAGGCCAATCAGCCTGCTGCCTCCTTTTTTCAGGCTCCTGGCCGCCAGATTGGGCTTATAATTCAAATCACTGACAGCTTTCATCACTTTCTCTTTTGTCTCTGGCTCTACAAATGCCACCCCTGACAGTGCTCTGGATACTGTGCTGGGAGAAACCCCTGCATATTTTGCAACATCACGAATTCCTACCATTGGTATTCTCCTTTAACCGTCTTTTACCTTATAATACCATCTTCACGGTAATCTTTCCAGACATTTTCAAACCAGATTTCCTCGCTGGGAAGAGGTCTGACCGGTCTCCAGGATACGCGGCAGGCTTTCCTGTCTGCCTCATAATAAATCTCCTGGAGTACGGTTGTATCCGTCTCCTCAGTCCTGTTCCTGAACCGTTCGTCCAAATGCGGGTTAGGTACTTGTCCCTGGGCATTATATACCAGATAGGAACCTCTGCTGATGCCCACTCTGGCGTCATAATCCTTCAGGGCCTCTAAATACACAAACTGGCTTATAAGAAGATGCTTCAGTTTATACAAATCCTTAAGCACTTCCGGTCCCTTAATCATGACCTTCTGCTCCAGCTGTTCCCTTTGTTTCAGATTTTCCTCAAGAGCTGTCCGTATCCCTTCCTCTGATCGGATGCATGCCCCATATTTGGTCATCCTGATTCCCAGTAACCTTCGCTGGGCAGCCACATCCGTGAAACAGCCTTCAGAACCATGCAGGACGCGTTCTCCAAAGGCAGTCTCCTCTTCCACCTCTTTCACATGGATACCGAAGAACTGTTCCCTGCCGCAGGGTTCTCCCACATATCGCTTCGCAATATACTGGCTGGCACGTATGGCGCCTACCTGCCCCGCGTTCAGCGCGCTTCCTCCCGGCCGGTATATGCCATGGGAGCCATTCACCTCGCCTACCGTAAAAAGGTGCCTGATATTGCTCTCCCACCACTGGTTTCCTCCAATTCCCCCGTTGTTATGCTGGGCGCACACAGCTATCTCCAGATACTCTACCGACAAATCAATGTGATGGCTGCCGTAAACTTCAATGGCCGACGGATTCATATGTTTCAGCCGTTTATAGGGCGTATCCAAAAGTGCCCTGGAATTTTCAAGATATTCCCTGGCCTCACCTGTCAGATACCGGAATGAGATATTTCCTCCTTCCATCATCGGGGACGGGTTGTGCATGAAATCCAGAAAGACCTGTCTGCCCTTTAGGACTGTCTCCTGATAAACAAGCAGGTCGATGAGAGACGACCCCTGTTCTTCAACCTTTCTGGGGTCAAAGGGCCACTGATACCCCTTTAAGAAGATTGCGGTCAGAAGCTGTCCGGGCGTATCAAAATAGTCATTCAGGAATTCCCTTTCATGGCTTCCGTCCTGCTCCGCGGATATATATCGGGGCAGGCACTGCTGGAATGTTCCTGACAGATTCCACCTGTGCTTTACAGATGCAATTCCGAACTGGGACTCCGTCAGATTCTTTGCCACGGCTCCCGCTTCCAGCAGTATCCCCATTCCTCCGGTCTGGCTGACAGGGTATACACTGGCCTGATACATCCCTGCTTCCCCGCCGGTGGCCCATATAATGTTAACTGCCGAAAATACGGCATACCGTTCATCCGCAGAGGCGGCCTTCCGTTTATTCAGGGCAATGATGCCTGCTGCCCACTTTTCACCGTTCTTCTCCTCTGTAAGCAGGCGCACGGCCTGATAGCCGTCAAAGAATGGGATTCCCCGTTCCTCTGCCTGGCGTTCCAGGCATTCGGTCATGTATTTGGATGTCAGCGGTCCTGCGGAAATACCTCTCTTAAGGGGGTCATGATCCGTCTTGTACCCCACATATTCCCCGCTCTTATTAAAAGGGAAAGGAACTCCAATATCCACCAGGTGGTAAAATGCCCTGAGAGAGCCGGCAGCCTCAGCCATGGCAATATCTCCATCCACACATCCCCCATCAAACAGGGTCTCTGCCATTTTCCGTACACTGTCTGGCTCACTGCCGCACTGGGTCAGTTTATAATAGGTCTGTTTGTCTGAACCCGTATTCCTGGACGTTCCCATGTACCGTCCCTCCGTAATCAGAGCAATATTTTTCTGCCCCAGCTTATGAAGAGTTACGGCTGCATTAAGACCGGCTGCCCCGGTTCCGACTATAATTGTATTGTATTGATAAAAAGGTATCCTGTTAATATCCATATGCTGAAACCACATCCTATAAGCGTTGGATGTGGAACCCTCCATCCACATCTATGTAATTGCCTGTCGTGTAACAGAAATCGTCGGAGCAAAACGCCCTGACCGCCTTTGCCACATCCTCCGGAACACCCCACCTTGCAATGGGAAGCATCCCCTGCCTGATAAGTTCCGTATACTTTTCTTCCACCTGGCTGGTCATATCGGTACGGATGACTCCGGGCCTTATCTCATATACAAATATCCCCTCAGGAGCCAGTCTGTCCGCAAACAGCTTGGTAAGCATGGAGATTCCCGCCTTTGAAACACAATACTCTCCTCTGTTAACGGAAGATACCTGGGATGAGCAGGATGAAATGTTGATAATTGTCCCACGCTTGCCTCCATACACAGGCTGTTTCATCATCTGCCGTGCCGCCGCCTGTGTCATGAACATGTTTCCTTTTGTATTGGTCCCTATTACATAGTCAAAGCTCTCCTCTGTCATCTCCAGCAAATCAGCCCTTACTTTCGGCGCCACCCCTGCATTGTTGACAAGCACATGGATTTCCCCGAACTTCTCTGCTGCCTCCCGGACAATACGGTTCCTGTCCTCAGACTTTCCTATGTCACCGGCATACCAGGCATAGGAGATGCCCGCTTCAAGGAGTATTTTGGTACTTTCCGGGTAAAAGGCTTCATCGCGTGTAGCCATGACAGCAACATGATAACCGTTTATTCCCAGTTCCCGCGCAATGGCCAAACCAATACCCCTGCTTGCTCCTGTTACAAGTGCTGTCTTCATTTTCATTACCCCCCTATTTCATAATCAGTTCAGGCAGCGTCATCGTCAGCGCCGGAATGAAGGTCACAAGCAGCAATGTAATGAGCATAGGAATGTATAACGGCAGCATGGCCTTTGAAACTTTCTCAATTTTCATATTGCCAATGGCACATCCTGTAAACAATGCTGTTCCTACCGGCGGCGTACACAGTCCGATTCCCAGATTCAGCATCATCATGACCCCAAACTGGATGGGACTCATTCCGAACTTTGTCACTACCGGAAGCAGAATCGGAGCCATGATGAGTACCAGAGGCGCCAAATCCATGACGCATCCCAGCAAGAGCAGAATCAGGTTGATCAGAAGCAGTACCACAATCTTATTATCGCTGATGCCAAGGAGCAGGTTTGTGGCCAGGGTCGGCACATTCAGGTATGCCATCACCCATCCGAACGCGCCTGCCGCGGCTATGAGCGCATATACCATGGAAAGGGTTTTAATGGTATTTCCCAGCACGACGGGTATATCCTTAAGATGAAGCTCCCTGTATATGAAAAATCCTACAAACAAACAGTAAATGCAGGAGACTGCCGCTGATTCCGTGGCAGTGAAAAATCCCGCTGATACGCCGCCGATGATGATGACCATTGCAAGCATGGCGAAGAACGTATCCTTGGTAACCCTGAGGGCTTCCTTAAAAGGCAGCTTTTTTCCTTTGGGATAATGCTTCTTCTTGGAAATGATATAACACATGACCATAATGAAAACTCCCAACATGATACCCGGGATATAGCCTGCGCAGAACAGGCTTCCCACAGATACTCCTCCTGCCACCATGGAGTACAGCACCATGTTATGGCTGGGCGGGATGATTAACCCCTGACAGGAGCTGGCCACGGTAACTGCTATGGAGAAATCCTTTTCATATCCTGCCTCCTCCATCATGGGTATTTCCAGCGCACCCAGGGATGACACATCGGCAATGGCAGAACCGGAAATGCCGCCAAACAGCATGGATGCGAGTACATTTACATGCGCCAGGCCTCCGGTTATCTGCCCCACGCATACATTTGCGAAGGCCAGCAGGCGGCTGGATATACCGCCTGCAGCCATAATTTCCCCCATAAGAATAAAGAAAGGGATTGCCAGCAGTGAAAATGAGTTAAGCTGTTTGGACATCTGCTGCACCAGAGTCATAACAGGCACCTGGATATACAGCATGGTGAAGGCTGTGGATATAATCATTGAAAAGGTAATAGGGCATTTAATCATAATAAGCAGCACAAAGGTTGTGAGAAGGATTGCGATAGCTATATTTGGATTCATTCTTTTTCCTCCTCCTCTCTGTTAAACTTACCGGCATCATCGGTTTTCTTGTATTCTTTCAGGCCCATAATGTCAAGGACCGTAAAATAGATAATGGCAATGCCGCTGACCGGAATCATAATATACATCAACGATGACGGCCATTTTGTTACCGGAAGCCGTGAATCCATGGTGGACAGCACCATTCTGACCCCATAGACTGTGAAAAAAGCACCTACCAGCAGCGTAATAATCCGGTTCAGCACATCCATTACATTCCTAATCTTTACCGGAAACTTATCATAAAACAGCTCCACGCCAATATGCAGGTTCTTTTCCGCACCAACAGCAATGCCCAGGAACGCCATCCAAATTGTAAGCAGCAGCGCCACCTCCTGATTCCAGCGGATATTGGTCCGCAGTATGTTCCTGCAGAATACCTGAGCGCATATGATTACGATTACAACTGCCAGGACCCACCTGGCATAGCCATATATAACCTTGTAAAACAGATTGAAAATATCAATTAATACCTTCTTTATTCCTTTCAGCATCTTCAGTCTCCTATATGCCAGTCCTTTACTTTCCTGCTTCTACAATCTGGTCAATGATGTCCTTATAGGCGCCGCCTTCATAGGAATACCAGATTGGCTCACAGGCGTCCTGGAACGCTTTTAACTCATCCTCAGTCAATTCAGTGATTGCAACATCCTGCTCCAATAATTTCTGTTTGGATTCTTCTTCTGCTTCTGCCCACAGCTCCTTCTGATACTCCCAGGACTCCAGAGCCGTGTCATCAATAATCTTAAGGTCCTCTGCGCTCAGTTTCCCACGTGACTTTTCACCCATGACCAGAATGTCGGCCGACCTTGTATGATGGTCCTCCACAAAGTAAGGAGCCACTTCAAAGTGGGACTGGTCCAGATAATTGACAATAGAATTTTCAGCAGCATCCACTACGCCGGTCTGAAGCGCGGAATACACCTCGGAATATGCCGTAGCAACTGACTGGCCGCCCAAAGCCTCCACCATGGACATCATCAGTTCGGACTGCTGTACTCTTACCAGCATACCCTTCATATCCTCTGGGGAGTGGATTTCCTTTTTGGTATTATAGAAGCATCTGGTTCCCCCGTCATAGTATGTAAGTCCGTAAAGCTTCTTTTCCTTCATCTTATCTCCGCGCAGGATTCCCATACCGATATCCCCGCCATGTACCCTCCAGAAATGCTCTGTATTTTTGTATATATAAGGCATCATTAAGGCATTGTACTCATCCACAAAATTAGTCATGGTGGAGAGGTCGGCCTTCACAATATCCATACCGCCATACTGGAGCTGTTCCAGACAGGAGATGGCATCCCCAAGGGTGCCGTTATTATACACTTCAATGTTAACCCTGCCGTCCGTGCGCTCCCTTACCTGGTCCGCAAACCACTCCACCGCAATCGTGGTGCAGTTTCCATCCGGCTGGTTATTGGAAAGTTTTAAGGTGACTGTGTCACCGGAGGCCTCTGTCCTGCTTTCTTCCTTCTCCTCCTGTCCGGCTGTATCAGCTTCTGTCTTTTCCTCTGTCTTTGCCTCTGCCTGTGTCTCCGATCCGGAGGATGGTGCCGCTGTGGTTCCTGCATTTCCTCCTCCACATGCTGTCAGTGTCATCACAAGACCCAGTGCCATCATAACGCTTCTTTTCTTCATTGTAATCTTCTCCTTTTATTCCTGCGCGTGACGCGCATAATCAACCTGTTACCTGGCAGAATACCCGCCGTCTACCGGAATCATGATCCCGGTTATATAATCCGATGCCCTGGAGGCAAGGAATACTGCCGCGCCCTCAAAATCATCCGGATTCCCCCAGCGCCCCGCCGGAATCCTCTCGTCCATGGGCTGACGCCGCTTGGAATCACTCCAGATTACTTTTGTCAGCTCTGTAGCTATGTAGCCCGGTGCAATGGCGTTGACGCATATTCCGTAAGGTGCAAATTCATTGGACAATGCTCTCGTCATACCCATGACCCCGTGTTTAGAGCAGGTATAACCGCTGACCTCAACACCTCCGAAGGTAGTAAAAAGAGAGGCGGTATTGATGATTTTCCCTTTAATCCCCTTGTCCCGAAAGTGCATGGCAGCCTTCTGGGACAGCCGGTACGGCGCCTTCAGATTTACGGCAATCACCTTATCAAACATCTCCTCCGGATATTCAAATGCATTCTTCCGAAACTGCATACCCGCATTATTACACAGGATATCCACATGACCGGCATCTTTCAAAAGATGTATCCACACCTCATCCACATCCGAAGAAACTGACAAATCCACTTTGTAACACCGGCACTCCCGCCCCAGATTTTCAACCGCCCTTCTGGTATCTTCCAAATCCCCAATATCCAGTGCAATGATATCTGCTCCTGCTCTGGCAAGTCCGGCTGCCATTCCTTTACCGATGCCTGTTGCACAGCCTGTAATCACTGCCCTTTTACCCGCAAGAGAAAACAATGAATCCATATGAAATCTTAACCTCCCCTCCTATGAAAACGGTTTCTTGTGTTGTTATGTACATATTAACTCATGAAAACGGTTTCGTCAAGAGTTAATTGTAGATTTTTGTTCAGTTTTAAAAACATTTCAGCAAAAGACGGAAAGGGCTGTAGATTTACGCTTCCCTTTCCGTCTTTCCTATAATTCTTATTGATACATTTTAAACCGGCCTCCCCGTTCACCCCTTCTCCCGTTTCGCCGCCAACAGCCGGTCCAGATAAACAGACTTGAACTGTTTGCTGGCCATGGCCTGCTTAAGAGGCGGCAGCTCCAGGATAGCACTGAACAGAGCGGCCATGGCCCTGTGGTTGGAAAAGGCCTGGTTATCAAACACCAGATTTGCCAGTGTTCCCTTCTCAATGGCCTGAAGAACAAATCTGTGGGTGCTGTTCACCGGAGTAATGATCTGCTCCGGCCTGCGCTCCATATGAATCGCCTTGACGCCGCAGTTCCTGGCGCATACACCGCAGCCAAGACAAATATCCTTATCCACCGCGGCACGCTTTTTTCCGTTCCCTCCATCCTCCATGGAAATGGCCAATACCGGACAGACCTTTGCGCACTTTCCGCAGCCAACGCATTGGTCCCCGGAAATATCAGGAATATAATTCGTGGTAGCCACCGGCTGCATGGGGCTGAACCGCCTGGCAGCCTGAAGGGCCTCACAGCAGCACCCGCAGCAGTTGCAGATAAAAGCCGGGTGCTCCCGCACATTTTCCCCTATCTGTACCAGATTGCTGGCATAAGAGCGCTCCAGTGCATCCATTGCCTCCTCCTTGGAGATAAGTTTGCAGTAATCCCCATGCTGGGCCAGGGAACGCGCCACATTGTCAAAGGTCAGGCACACATCCCAGGGAGCGTTAATCTCGCAGGGATGGCCCGCGTGGAACATTTTATGACGGCAGTAACAGAGCCCCAGACCGATATATTCTGCCTCTTCCACGATGTGGGTCGCCCGCTCGTAATCCAGAATGTGGTTCATCCTGTCATTGGTCAGAACCGGCTCCTGGACGAACACGCGGCCCAGCTTTGTCTCCGTGGCATAAAACAAGTCCTTGATGAAATCCTCCTCCACATTCATATACTGGTAATACAATTCACTGAGATACTTTTGGTCAATATCTCCCCTGGTCCTCATCAAAGCAAATTCAATGAATCCGGCCATTGGCGGGGGCATCACGAATTTCCGCACACCCTTGTCCCAGGAATCCACCAGCAATGCCTTGCCGCACAGGTGGTCCAGCAGCTTTTCCGCCTTATACTCCGATGTGCCCCATATCTTTGCCGCCTTTTTTATAGTAAACGGGCGAACCGGCAGCAGCGCCACCCATTTAGCCTCCTTTTCAGAATAGAGAACCTGCAGTATCTTATACAGTGTCTCAGAGGCCGGGGCTCCCTGGGTAAACCAGTTGATACGGTCTCCCAGGTTCCGGTATGCGTCACGGGTTGTAAGATGTCCCATTGTCTTTACCTCCTCCTTGGATTTTCGTAGATTATTCCCGTTTTTTTCCCTGGCATACCGCGGTGCGCCTGAACATTCATTCCTGTCAGCTATGCCTGGGCATATCCGGGCATGGAACAACCTCTTTACCATCTACTTTAGCACTGCAAAAAATAATATTCAACAGAAAGTACATCACATGCTTCCTCTCCACAAAATCCTGTTTTTCTTTATGGCTCTATACCATTCATCCGTCGAATCGAACATATGTTCTTATTTTTCTTGACAAAATCCCCCCTCAGTGATATCTTTAAAATACATCACATATTCCAATTTCCACATGAGAGGTGGAAAAATATGCAATATTATATACGCATTGATAACCGGAATGTATATGTCTCAGAAGAGATTTATAAATTATACTGCAAAGGAGAGAGGAAGGAGCGGTATTTCCGGGAATCAGATATTCATAACAAAACATTTTATTACAATGCACTGGATACAGAAGATTTAAACGGCTGCGATCTGTTTCAGGACACCCGCTCCAAGCCTGTGGATGAGCAGGCAGAAGAATCCCTGGAGCACTCCCTTCTCTTTGAGGCCATAAAGGACCTGGAGCCCAAAGAGAAGGATATCATACGCCGTATTTACTGTTACGACCAGTCCCTGCGCCAGATTTCCAGGGAAACCGGAGTTCCTGTAACCACCCTTCATTACCGCCATGGAAAAATTCTCCGTAAGCTGCGGAACCTCATGGGCTGAAGGAAAGGTGCCGCACAGATTCTCACAGGCATTTTGGCCAAAGGGCCGCCCGCGCTGACATTCAGGTACCTATACACATACCTGTTGGCTCTTGACGGCCCTTCCTATCCGTTTTTATCAGAACATACGTTCTGTTTATCGGATGAATCTTGTAACCACCTAATAATTGCTTTTACCCGGAACAAAGGAGGAATCTGGTTTGAATATTGTTATATCAACTGAACATAATCAGCTTTTCAGACAACTTTACGCAGCCGCGGACTCGGCCATCTCCGGCCGGCATCTGAGAGACATGGAGCTATATGCCTTCAGAAGCCTGGCGCCGGAAGAACTCCTCAGGGAAGCGGCCGGCTCTTCCGGGCAGCTGTGGCTCATGTTCTTTGACAGCGACAGCCGTCCTGACTGGACAGATGTCCTGGACAGGCTTACAACATACAGCAGTCAAATCATGGTCTGCGTGGTGAGCAGTGATTACAGCACCGCGGCCCGCCTGGTCAACAGCCACTCCGTGCGCGGCATTGCAGGTTATATCCATCCTGTCCATGACAATTTAGAGCGCTCCTGCCTGAATATCCTGACCTGCCTGAACCGCCGTGTGAATTCAGCGGACGGATTTCTAATCGTGCACGGCAGCAAACAGGAAGCCCGGCTTCCCCTTTCCAGTATTTATTATATAGAAACCGTAAAAGGGACTCATATGTGCAATATACACTGCTCAGACGGGGTATATGCGTTCCGTTCCGGTATAAAAGAATTGTCTGAAAAGCTGGGGCCGCCTTTTCGTCAGGTCCGGGCGTCCACCATTGCCAATCTGTCAAATGTCCGGTCCTTTGAACCAAATCCGGGCATCCTTTCCTTTACAGGCGGAATTTCGTGCTGCTGCTCCCGCAGCTACAGGCATGATTTGTCCGACTATTTCCGCGGGCATCCAGGCCATGCGCGCGCGGAAAGGGGAGGCGGATGATGGAAAAGCGACAGTGAAAAGACTGCCCGAAGCACATTGAAAGGGCAGAGAATCTCACCTCTGCCCTTTCTTTTCATACCCTTATAAACTTTCATTGTCATTTCTCTGCGGCCACACGAATGGCCGTCCTTCTGTCCCCTGTCAGGATAAAAATAACTGCCGTTCCATCATCCGCCGTCTGGTAAGTCCCTCCGGTACCTTTCCTGCCGCTTTGTTCCACTTTACTGTCTGCAACCTACGTGGTTCCTGTTTTCGTGTCCGGCGGCGGCACCGTCCCTCCCGTATATTCACTGTCCTCGTATGCGGCCAGAGCAGGTGTTTTTCCTTCTGTATTGTCAGGAGCTATATTTTCCAGTTCCATACCCGTTTCATTTTCCCCCCAGATTCTTCCCGCGATAACGGAATTCTCCACGGATTCTTCCTCCGGAAAATGCAGAACGCCGTTTTTGTCCACCTGTACCATAAAACGTGTACCAAACCTTGCCATCTGTCCATCCCGGTTAAAGTAATACGGCTTTCCTTTGATAAGCTGAATACCCTTAACCATTGCAAAGTCCGACCCAAAATAGTACCAGTTATCTTTATAAAAATACCAGTTATCCCGCACGGCATGCCCCGAACCGTCAAACCAGAACCACTGCCCTTTGTCCTGATACCAGTCATTGGACACATACCGTTCCGGTTCCAGATAAAAACGGACCCCTCCATCTTCCTTGACCCATCCTGTGGGATGGGGTGATGGGTCCGGTGATTCGCATACCTGAGCTGAATAATCAATATCCTTGAGTTTCAGCACACTGACCCAGGGCGTGTCCTGCGCTCTTGTCTCCACCGTACCATAATTGATTCCCTTAGCCTCGATGCATTTCCCATTTCCAATATACACCCCGATGTGTCCTGGCTTCCAAAGGGCCCAGCCTGTCATTGATTCATTTAATGTCCCTATGGGTTTCACCTCCCGGGCAGTCTCCCTATAATTGGCGCTTCCCCTCAATATGCCGGTACACCATGTAATCAGGCCGGAACAATCCGTACAATGCTTTCCCATGAAGCTGCGCGCCTTAGTTATGTACTGGGATGTGTAGACCTTGGGATTCTCCGCTGCCAGCTGTTGCAGCAGCGCTTCCGTCAGGATCTGCCCCTTCATGCCGAACACATATGGCGTGCCCAGCTTTCCCTTGCAGAATTCAATCAGTTCCCTGCTTGTCTTACTCATGCTTCATTTTCTCCTCTCTCTGTTTACGAACCATTATCTTCTGTCCCCATGCCGATAAAATCCGTATAGTAAATATTCTGCCGCACATCCATCAGCATGAAGCCGTAAAGATACCCGTCCCCGGATGCAGGCACTGCCTCTAACAGCATATCATCCGGTTCCTCTATATAAAATTCAGTTCCCATATAGTAGCTGTCCGTGTAGTACCTGTCCTCCATGATTTGGCCTGAAGCATTACCAGTATTACCGGGAGCCTCCCCCACATCCTCCATACGCTCAACCAGATAAAGCGGAGTCACCCGGTCCCCCTCCTTTAACTCATAAATCTGCTTTGCAGCTTCAGAGGTCTGGCCTGCCGGTGTCACGGAAAGAATCTGCCCGTCTTCATGCTCCTCGTCAAACCCTATCCGCATGGTGCACAACTCCCCGTTATAGAGCACCGGGGCCATATATTCCGTGTATGCATCCAGATTCATGGTCTCAATGAGACAAAGTACCTGTCCCTTCATCCCCATATAGCTGTCCTCCGGCGCTGCCCGCAGGGTTCCGTCCACGCCAATATCCACATCACTGTCAGTACAGAGAAGGTAATAATTTTCATCATCCCCCGCAGGACAGAACACAGCCAAATACGCTCCTGTCACATCAGAAGCATCCTCAGGGGCTATGCTGATTTCCACGGTGCCGTCCTTATGCGCACTAATATTTCCCCATTCCACTCCGCTTTCCCGGGCCAGATACGCCGCATATCCGTCTGTCAGCCGCCTGTAGGCACTGCAGAATCCCGTGGTGTCATACGTTTCCAGAGCCTCACTCAGATAGGGATTGGAACCGCTTGGCAAGTATATAGTCAGACCGCTTGGATTCACGGGATAGCCTTTAGCCCACTGTTTTGCCACAAGCCTCCTCATCCGATCCTTCAATGTCTGAAAGGCATTTTCATCCGGATATACCCTCTGGCAGGCATTCAGGAATTCCAGCACATCCACCAGCTCCGGAGAGCCGCCCGCCTGCCTGCTGCCAAATGCCAGCATTTTCATTCTGTCCCTTCCCAGTTCTCCGCACAGCTCTTCCCGCAGTTTCTCCGGTATCCCGTCCACATATTGATGGAATACCTCATGAAATGCCGGATACTCCTTCATATCCAAAAGGCTCATTGCAACAGGCGCAGTGCCCGAGGCATAGCAGGCACCATATGCCTCCACCATGGACCGGCCCACCGCCTCTCCCCATTCCATATCAGGCGGCAGGCTGTCTCCCAGAGCCGCCATCCATCTGTAATCATATCCATGCTGAGGTTCCAGCTCCGGAGATGCAATGACATAATCGGCATATCCATCCAGACAGCCGGCAGTCTCCACACTTCCCATAAGACAGGCGTCAAACGCCACAAAGTCAAAGGCACTGTCTGCCATAACTGAATGGCCCAAAGCCTCCCTTATCTCCTCCAGTGAGAGCCCATCCCCGTCAAAATGGCTGTCGCTTCCGTATCCTCCCACCGGACCTCCTCCATGATTCCACAGAATCAACCCATAATGATTGGCCGGATAAGACCGGACACCGTAGTTGATAAAATCCGTCAGTGTATCCGCATCCCCCATATTCCTGATTTCCATGGATTCCATGGATGATATTCCATCCCCTGTCAGGGAAAATCTGGCATAGGGTACACCATCCATTTCATCCAGCTCCCACCGGGTGGAACCGCCTGCCTCAACCACTACATGGAGGGAAGGTGATTTTCCTTCCTGCTCCATCACCTTAAATGCATCCATCATTTCCCAAAGGTCCGCTGTGGCGGCGCCGTAATCCCCCTCCAGGTCGCTTCCGTTCATATAAACCATGATTGTACTGTCCGCCGCCTCTGCCGCCTCTGCATATTCCTTTACCTGGATTCCCTGACGCTCAGAGCCGCTTACCGTATAGAGAGCCGCTCCTGCCAGCAAGACGCTGAGGGCCGCCGCGATTCGCGGCGCAGTGACCCTCTTTCTATTTTGTTCCATCTTCCAATCTCCTTTTCATTATCACTACAAAATCATTTTGCCGCTTCGTATCTTTGTCGTTTCGTATCTTTACCGCCTCGCGTCTTACCGCTTTACAGCCTGCTGTCATACCTGCCCTTGCGGCTCCTGTTCCTCATTACACGCACGTTCTCAGAAGTCCTGGCCCCAAATTCCTGCCTTGCCTCGTCCATATACTGGTGAATCAATCCCTCCCGGGATAGATTAATGTAATTCTTGCCGCTGCGGTCCACAGGGAAACTGCGGTACATGGCTTCCTCGGTCTTATTCAGCACGCGCTCCATACTCCCCTCCGCCGGGGACAGCGCCTTCTTCTGTTTCTGCTCACCAGTCTTCTTCTTTTGAAGCTTAGCATACGCCAGCATCTGTTTCCTCTGGCTCTCAACCGCGGACATGCTCTTCTTTACCTCATCATACAAAAGCTTTGCCTGGTCGTAATTGCGAATAACATCCTTCAGCTCAGACAGCTCCTCATCCCGGAACACACCCTCCTTTTCTTTCAGGGTAATCTTACGCTTTAATCCACCCATGGAGCCGGACAGCGCCTTCACATCCCCGGCCTGTTCCCCCGTGGTCAGAATACCGCCCACACAGTCCAGAGCGTTTATATACTCCTGGTTCATCTGGTCAAAGTCAGACATGGGTTCGCGAAACTCCTGGATATAAGCTTCCTGCATGGAACGCATCAGCCTTGTGGAAGATTTCATCTGCTCCCTGGCCCCCGCCAGGCGCCTGCACTGTTCTTCTATGGTATATGTTTCGTGGCTGTACCGCCTGAAATTGCTGCGGAAAGCCCCATCCTCAATGTGGTCCAAATCATTTTTCATCTGCCCGTTCATATTGCCTGATACCGTGCCTGCCGCATCGGATTTCAGCGCAGAGTGGCCCATTTTTGTCTCATACCGGTAAGTCTTTCCCAGGGCAACAAACTCAATGGATGCCCTGAATTCCTGTTCGCCCATGTTAGCCTTGCCATACAGCTCCAGCCGGTTGATATAGAAGAATGACAATGCCCCCTGTATCACGGCATTTACCGCTTTCATGACACCCTCTCCAACCTTGCCGGCCAACTGCACCGCGGCCTTGGCCACCTGAAGAGCAGCTGTTGCCACCCCGATTGCCACATATACTCCGGCCTTGGCCACCTCATAGGCTCCTATCTCAATTCCCTTGGCAATGGCCACAAACGCTTTCTTCCACCACTTGGCATTCCTGATGGATCGTTTGCAGTCCTCAATTTTACGGTTCAGGGAATCAATCTGCCCATACAGCTCATTTACATGGGCCTGGGCTCTGTCAATCTCTCTGGCAGCATTCTTAATCTTATCCCGGAGCCTGTCAATGGCTCTGTTGATGCTCTCCTGTACTGCCTTCAGTTTTTCCGCCAGCTTGGACGTATCAATCACCAGACGGAATTCAAATCCGCCCCGGTTAAAATCCTGGTAATTCACCTTCAGATGGATACTCACATCAAAAACCGCCAGCCAGTTAAACCGGACATCGATGGATATAAGCCCCTTGCAGAAGATAATTCTGGTCTCAAAATACAGGATGGACAGCAGCTCAATCCTTCCGTCCAGATAGAACGTCACATCCTTCTTGCCTGCGGAGAGGAAGAATACGATACCCTTCTGTTCCTTGCCCATAAACTGTCTCAGCACACTGTCCGCGGGCACAGGAAGGGCTTCCCCGGACTCCTGCCCGGCTTTGGAGGGACCCAATTTCAGGAAACCCAGATTAACCTCCGGTATACGTCCATACGCCAGCACCCCATCTCCCTCCCGGAAGGAAAACAGAACCTCGAACCGGACCTTAAAAATCTCAATGACTCCGCATACAAAGATTCCCCGTTCCACCGTGTAGCTGCCCAGCCTGGTATTCACATCCGCATAATAAAACTGGGCCGTAAGCTTGATGACGCCTGAACCGTCTATGTAATAATGACGCATCCGCCGCTGGTCCACCAGGTCCACCCCATCCCCAAAGGGAGAAGCCTTTACCTGAGCCTTGTCCAATACCAGGCTGTTATCATGGACTCTCTGGTTAAATGCCTCTGCCAGCCGGGATCCGTTAGCATTCTTAACCAGTTCCCGGTCAAAAGCCTGCATGTCCTGGAAAGGAAGCCCTAATATACGGATAAAATCAATGCTGTCAAGGCCGTCAAAAGAAAGCCCCAGCAGATTTCTCACCAAAATGGGAATGGACAGGTCGCTGACTGCTGCCGACAGCAAATCCAGCTTTGGAACCGATCCGGCCACAGTAAGCATCACAGCCCCAAACAGGTGAATTTCCCGTATATAAAGATTGGCAAACATGGCAAAGGACGGCCCCTGGTCAAACCCTATGGCCAGGCAGGTATCCCCTATGGAAAACGGGCCTGCCAGATGAATGGGCTCCCTGACCTCCCCAAAGGCCTCCACCATAAAGCGGGTCCTGGATATGCCGCAGTTTACATGAAACTCCATATCCGGCACAAAGACAAACCGAAAGGTACCCTGAAGGGCCAGTGACAAGGCGCTGCTTCTAAGCCCAACTGCCAGACACATGTTCCTGCTCTCCATAAAACTGTTTTTGCTTGCCGGGATTGCCGCCATACACAAAAATCCGTCTTCACCTGCTCCCAGAAAAAGCTGCGTCTCCTCAAGGCCTAACAGCTCCCTGACTGCCCTCTCAAACACGCTGTCTCCATTCAGTTTCAAATGGGAGTATGTCAGAAAGCTGCACCTGTCAATCTGAGCCGGAAAAGCCTCTGCTCCCGGCGCCCCATCCATCAAATCTCCGGGACTCAGCCCCTTTCCCACACGTCCGAAGAAATAAAACTGCTCCATCCCAAAAAAGTCTGCTGCTTTCTTCACCGCATCCATAAGGGAGGATACCTGCGCGTTTCCCCTATTACTATCTGCTGAAAATGAAAAAAGAATGGCTGCGCTTCCCCTGCCTGCTGCTGCTTTAAAATACAGCCCCGGTTCTCCATAACCCAGGGCTGTGATTCCATGAATGCAGGAAAGAATGGCACGCTTATTGGAAGCATGGACCAGACCGGAGGCGTATCCTCCGAATTTGGAAGCCATTTCACCATCCACAGCCTCCAATAATCCCGCAGGCCCCCTCTGGTCCATCTGAAGTTCTCCGCAAAAAGACATTTCGCTCTTATCATACCAGACAGCCAGCCTGGCCGGACACCCCTTGACGGCGCCCTCTACGGCTATGCTGCATGACATCTGCCTCTGGTTCATTCCTGCCGCTCCTTTCCCGCAATCTTTCCATGATGCATTGTATATTACGTTTCCTATGCTACTTGGCGGCCTGACTCTTGTCCGGCAGTGCAGCCACGCCCAGGTATTCGTCCACAGTAATCAGGGCCATCTTGTCCACTACCTTCTTTCTGTCCGTATTCCAGACAGAAATGGAAAGGTTCGTCACATCCACAATGGGCTTAATGGTTTCCGGTACCAGGCCTTCTGTCACCACCTGCAGCTGAAACGCATACTCCAGGACAGAATTCTCTCCCTTTTTACAGATGTACAGATAAGCCATCTGAAGCTTGATTACAATATCTTCCAGTCTCATGGATGTGGAGCCGCCCTCCTTGGCGGCCTCGGTCATGGCTTTCTCAAGCTGGGTCGTATCCACGGCAGTATCACTGCCTGTCACGCCCCTGGCCATCTTCTTGATATCGTCAATCAGATCCTTTACGGAAATACCGCTGTCCGGCGTCTGTTCTGACGGAATCAAAAGAACTGCATATCCTCCCTCATTTTTTTCATACATGGCATGAAGCTGGGTCCCAATCAGGGAAAAGTCAATACCTATTGAAGCTTTTAATGTGTTGTTTTCCATTCTGCTGCTCTCCTTTTCTTAATTATTTTTGTATACTATCTGTCATCAATACAGCCCTCCGGATGACTGCAAAGCCATCATACCGTTAAAATGGTACCGGCTGCGTCTTGACGGCATCGTTTGGATGATTACCGGCATGAATGGCGTATCTTCTGCAGTTTACACGTCCATTTTTCCAGTTCCCCCCAGATGTTCCTGTCCCCTCCTTCCGCATACAATATAC
>ENA-ORUV01000234-ORUV01000234.1-human-gut-metagenome-genome-assembly--contig:-NODE-234-length-46862-cov-3.36121_pt1 | contig 46862 bp, 44 predicted proteins | sample MGYA00242089_ERZ509229 | MGnify/ENA primary metagenome ERZ509229 (study PRJEB26280, sample SAMEA2338805) | human gut metagenome | biome: human gut; feature: human-associated habitat; material: faeces...
TGTTCGCTATATGTGCAGCATTATTAGGATTTTTCTGATTACAGTGATGGTTGTTTTGTTGTATGTGTGTTTATATCATAGTTACTTTTACTGATGATCTGTTTACTTTCTACACTTTAATATACATAGATTATATATCATTTTTCTAAGTATATATCAAGTGAAATGTGGCTTTCATCCCACACGCAAGCGTGTGGGTTTTTCGCCACAAATTTATAATCCATTACATATGAGCCAACTGCATCAAAGAAGCTTGCTAAAATCTTAGGTCCTACAAAAGAACTGATATCATAACCAATAAAAATTAAACCATAGTTTCTGTTATAGAACTTAGAACCAAAGATGATCTTAACCATAGGCGCAAATACGACTAGTAATCCACCAAATGAGAATCCTACTAAGGCGATACATAAATGAAAAAAACAATCTAGAGCTAGATGGTGACATCTTTACTCAGATTGTTTCTATGTGGAAACCAGAAGAAGAATACTTCAACTGGCATAATATTTGGATTCCTATTAAATAGAGGAATCTTTTTTTGGCTTGACTTTATTTTCTAAACGATTTCCATCTTCATCTAATCTATAGAGGTTATTGTATGTAACTTCTATATGTTTCTGATAGAGTCCGATATTAATGATTCTAGAGATAACAGCATAAATAAGGGCAGTAAGTGGTACACCAATAAGTACACCAACAACACCCCATAGATTACCAAATATAGTAATACCTAATAAGACAAATAAACCACCTATACCTACAGATTTACCTACAATCTTAGGATATACAAAATTACCTTCAAACTGCTGTAAGCAAAGATAAATAATCGCAAAAGCGAACATGCTCTTACTCTGTGCTGCAGCCACTAAGATGAGTCCCGCAAAGAAGGTAATAAAATTACCAAACATTGGTACAAAGCTAAATAAGAAAGCCATAATCGCAATTAATTCAGGGAAAGGCATTCCAAATAAACGCATCGCAATATAAACCTCTAACATAAAACATGTTGCTTCTAACATCTGTCCTGTCACAAAACTATTAAAGTAATGATTGGCTTCACTCATGATATCAAAGGCGACACCTGCACGTTTATGACCTAATATATATGCAATGAGTTTTCTACCTTGTTCAAGATGTTTCTCTTTATTTGCAAGAAGATAGAGAGCCATAAAGAATGAAGTGATGGCAGTAATGAATGAACCACCAACATTTGATACAAATTCTGTTGTTTTAAAATGAGGATTACCTAGGAAATTACCTGCAGTCGCAAGAATTGTACTTAAATCAATAGAGGCAAACCATTTCTGTACTTCATCTACTGTTACTGAATAATCAATATTAAATGTTTTACATATAGAAGTAATATAAACAGCAAGTCTTTTTGCATAATTATCTAAGTTAGAGAATAAGAGTGAGAAGCTTTCTCCAATTCTAGGAATAATGAATGAGAAGAACATCACTAATATTAATAGTAAACATATAATAGTAATAGCCATCGCAATACCACGAGTTCCCTCTACTAAGAATCGAGGAAGCTTTAGGTTAGGTTTTTTCTTCGTCAATTGTTCTTTTGCTTTCACAAGTAACTTCTCTACTAGTTTCATTGGAATATTAATCACAAATGCAATGACTATCGCAATATAGAAGGGTCTTGCAAGCCCTAATGCATTAAGGAAGAAGTCCCATACTGATTCTAAATTAAAAAGAATAAAAGCTAAGACAATACCATATGTAATATATTGGAAAATCTTATCATCTGGAAAATTAAAATTTTTGTTGTCCATAATAATCACCTAAGCAAATAGTACCATAAAACAAGAAAGATTGTTATGGTAAATTTGATGCCTTTGACTAAGAAAAGGTTGAGGAATAGAAGAAATTTGCTATAATGACACACGTGAAAGGAGAATTCAGATGAACACAATTATTATTAATAAAATCATGATGCATATGCTTGATTTTGAACATCGTAAGATATATTTAAGTGAAGATTTCTGTGAATTAAATGATACAACTCAGGAATATTATCATAAAAAAGTAGAAAAAGCTTTATACAGTCCAGCTATTAAAGAGCTTGTTGTGCCTTCACTTCATGAATTATTACTTCGTGCTGATAAGATGCTTGAAGATGATGAAGAATTCAAGAAACAGGCAAAAGAAATTAGTGAAAAGTTCTTTGCGTTAGGTTCAGTGATTGAAGAAATGCCTAATAGTAATATTCTTTATGTGGACTGCTATCGTGATGGTGTGCATATTATTGCTGCTTTAAAGCTTAATTATAAGTATAATTCTGTATCTCTTGTAGAAGAGGAAAATGTCCGTATTACAAGAAGACAGGTTCTTCCTCAGATTGGTACAGCAGTTGATGAAGCCATTATTATAGATACAGACCATAAGAAACTTTCTCTTATTGAAAAGAAGTATCTCATTGATGGTAAGATGGATACTTATTTAAATAGTCAGTGGATCAAGGGTGAAGAGAAGTTAACTGATCGTCAGAAGATTTCTACTATGAAGAAAGTGGTAAATAAGATTGATGATATTTATCATGTGAATGATAAAGAAGCACTTCCACTTGTAAAACAGGAAATATTAGAAAGAACACAGATGGGTGAACTCGTTAAACCAATAGAAGTTGTTCGTAGGGTCATGGAAAGAGATTATCAGGCTCAGGAAGAATCAGAAACGATGATGAAAGATCTTGGGATTGGTGAAGATGATACAATTTCTTTAAATGCTTTAGGACGTTCTGTTGAGGTTGTAAAGATTACTCTTGATGAAAATATTCAGATTACTATGCCAGTAGATGAATATGTGAATGGCTCTACTTTTGAAAAGAAAGAAAACCCTGATGGAACAGTTTCTATCGTATTAAATAATATTCAAGACATTACAATCAAGTAACCGTTTACATTTTTTTACCTATATTGTCTGAAATGAATGAATTTTGGTCATATTTATTGTATAATAAAGTTTATGAAGGGAGACATATAGGTATGTTAGATAATTTCTTGATAAAATTGTTTTTTGAAGGAAAGTGTTTAGAGGCATATAAGGTATTCGGTGCTCATCCGGATAAAAAGGGCGTTCGCTTTACAGTATATGCACCACATGCAAGAAGTGTTCAGGTTGTAGGTAATTTTAATAACTGGGATGGAACACAACATTATATGGAGAGATATAATGATGGAGGTGTGTGGACTCTCTATATTGAAGGGTTAAAGCAGTATGACCTTTATAAATATAGAATTGAAACACCTTCTGGAGCTATTGTTGATCGTGCAGATCCATATGCCTTTTTCAGTGAAATTAGACCAGGTACAGCATCTAAGGTATATAACTTAGAAGGCTATCGCTGGCATGATTCTAGATGGATGAAGTCACGTTCTAATAACTATGATCGCAACATGAATATCTATGAAGCGAATCTTGGTTCTTGGAAGATGAAAAAGGAATTTACAGACACAAGTGACGGAGAGTTCTATTCATATGAAGAAATGATTGATGAAATCATTCCTTATGTAAAGAAGATGGGCTATACGCATATTGAAGTAATGCCTTTAAATGAGTTCCCATTTGATGGTTCCTGGGGATATCAGGCAACAGGTTATTTTAGTGCGACAAGTCGTTATGGACATCCAAAACAGTTAAAGGATTTCATTAATGCGTGTCATAAAGAAGGTATAGGTGTCATTATGGACTTCGTGCCTGCTCATTTTGTAAAGGATGGACATGGTCTTTATCAGTTTGATGGAGGCTGGGTTTATGAATATGCAGATGTGAATAACCGTTATTCTGAATGGGATTCAGTATATTTTGATGTGACAAAAGATACTGTACGTTCATTCTTAAAGAGTGCTGTTCATTTCTGGGCAGAAGAATTCCATATTGATGGTATTCGTTTTGATGCTGTCAGCAACCTTATTTACTGGAAAGGTAATAAAGACTTTGGTACAAACAATGGGGCTTTAGAGTTCTTAAAGACTATGAATGAACAGATTCATGAAAGATATCCTGCAGTTATGACTATTGCAGAAGACTCAACTGATTTCCCATATGTTACTAAACCAGTTAAGGATGGCGGTTTAGGATTTGATTATAAGTGGGATATGGGCTGGATGAATGATACATTGAAGTATTTCAAAGAAGATCCAGTTTATCGTCAATATGATCATAATCTCTTAACTTTCTCAATGATGTATTTCTATTCAGAAAGATTTATTTTACCATTCTCACATGATGAAGTGGTTCATGGTAAAGCAACTATTTTAAATAAGATGTGGGGACTTGATGGAGACAAGTTCGCACAGGCAAAAGCTTTATATACATATATGATGACTCATCCTGGTAAGAAGCTTAATTTTATGGGTAATGAATTAGGTGAATACAAGGAATGGGATGAAAGAAAAGCATTGGCTTGGAATATTTTAGAATATCCACAGCATGATTCTTTCCATCATTTTATGCAGGATTTAAATAAGATGGTTGAAGGACATCCAGCTCTTTATAGTATGGATTATGATCCAGAAGGATTTAAATGGCTGGTTGTAGATGATCATAATCAGAGTGTATTCTCATATGCTCGATTTGATAAGAAAGGCAACTGTTTAGTTGTAGTAGCTAACTTTATTGGTAATAGTCATGATAATTATGCTGTACCAGTACCATTTGCTGGAAGCTATAAAGAAATCTTGAATACAGATAAAGATAGTTATAACGGTTCTAATTACACAAATACACGTGCTTTAAGATCAAAGAAAGGTACTTGTATCAATGAAGCACAGAGTATTCATGTGAAATTAGCGCCATTTAGCGCGGTGGTATTTGAATATCATAAGCCAGCTAAAAAAGCGTCTTCTCCAAAGAAGACAAAGAAAAGTGTTGTAAAGGAAGGAAAGTAGTAAATGTTTAATACAAAAGAAGAATTTAAATATGAGTTTTCTAAGCGAATCATTGAGTCATATGGTCGTACAGTAGAAGAAGCACATTTAACAGAAAAGTTCATGGTTCTTGAAACTATGGTACGTGACTATGCATCTGTTAACTGGGCTATGACAAAGATGGCAGTTCAGGCTAAGCAGCAGAAACAGGTTCACTATTTCTCAATGGAATTCTTAGTTGGTCGTCTATTAGTCAACAATATGATGAACTTAGGTATTTATGAAATTGCAAAAGAAGGTCTTGCTGATTATGGTATTAATATCCATGATCTAGAAGAATTAGAATCTGATGCTGGTTTAGGTAATGGTGGTTTAGGCCGTCTTGCTGCCTGCTTCATGGATTCTTTAGCTTCTTTATCTTATCCAGCTTTCGGTAATACTATTCGTTATGATTATGGTTTCTTCAAACAGAAGATTGAAAATGGATATCAGGTAGAAGTACCAGACCAGTGGTTACGTTTAGGTAATATGTGGGAAGTAAGAAAACCTAAGCATGCAACAGAAGTTAAATTCTGGGGTAAAGTAATCTGGGATGATGCAACTGGTGGATGGAAGCATGTAGATTATGAAGCAGTACGTGCTGTTCCTTATGATATGCCAATTGTCGGTAATGATACTAAGGTGACTAATACATTAAGATTATGGAAAGCTGAACCTAGTGAAAATATTCCTACAAATAAGGATTTCCGTCAGTATGCTCAGGAAGTCAATGATATCTGTCAGACATTATATCCTGATGATTCTACACATGCTGGTAGAGTATTACGTTTAAAACAGCAGTATTTCTTTGTATGTGCGGGTATTAATTCAATTATTCGTGCACATTTAAGAGTATATCCTGATTTAACTAACTTCCATGAAAAGAACGTTATTCAGTTAAATGATACACATCCAGTATTAGTTATTCCTGAATTAATGCGTGTATTTATTGATGATTACAACATGGAATGGGATGATGCATGGAATATCGTATGTAAGACTTGTGCTTATACAAACCATACAATCCTTGCTGAAGCATTAGAAAAATGGCCTGTTGATATGATGAGAGACTTATTACCAAGAGTTTATCAGATCATCGAAGAAATCAATAGACGTTTCATTGGTTTCGTAAAACAGCAGACTGAAAATGATAACGAACTATTACAGAGAGTCATGATCATTAAAGATGGTCAGGTACATATGGCTAGACTTGCGATTGCTGGTTCATTTAGTGTCAATGGTGTAGCACAGCTTCACTCTGACATCTTAAAAGAAAGAGAAATGAAGGATTTCGATACTTTATATCCTAACAAGTTCAACAATAAAACTAATGGTGTCACTCATAGAAGATGGCTTGCATATTGTAACCCACAGTTAACTTCATTAATTAATGAATCAATCGGTGATAGCTGGATGCATAGACCAGATGATTTAGAAAAGTTGGCTCCTTATGTAACTGATTCAATTACTCAGAGTAAGTTCTATAATGTAAAACAGCAGAGAAAACAGATTCTTGCAGATTATATTAAGGAACATAATGGTATTGATGTAGATGTGAACTCTATCTTTGATATTCAGGTTAAGAGATTACATGCATATAAGAGACAGTTATTAAATGTCATGCATATTATCTATTTATATCAGAGAATGAAAGAAGATAGCAGTTTCAGAATTTATCCACATACTTATATCTTTGGTGCTAAAGCAGCTCCTTCTTACTATTTAGCTAAGAAGATCATTAAGTTAATCAACAGCGTAGCTGAAAAGGTAAACAATGACCCAGAAACTAATAAATACTTAAAGGTTGTATTTATTGAAAACTATGGTGTTACTATTGCTGAAAAGATTATTCCTGCTGCAGATGTATCTGAACAGATTTCTACTGCTGGTAAGGAAGCAAGTGGTACTTCTAACATGAAGTTCATGATGAATGGTGCTTTAACACTTGGTACATTAGATGGTGCCAATGTAGAAATTGCGGAATTAGTTGGTGATGATAACGTAGTTATCTTTGGTATGAAGGATAATGAAGTCAATGACTTAAAGGCAAGTGGTTCTTATAACTCTTGGAATGAATACAACAATAATCCAAACATCAAGAAGGTTATTGATTCATTAGTAGATGGTACTTGGAACGCTTCAAGAGAAGAATTCAAGATTATCTTTGATGAATTAATGGCTAGAAATGATGAATACTTCTTATTAAAAGATTTTGAAAGCTATAGACTTGCACAGGAAAAGATCAATAACTTATATCAGGACCGTGCTAACTGGTCTAAGATGTGCTTAGCTAATATCGCAAAGAGTGGTCATTTCTCAAGTGATAGAACTATTGAAGATTATGTAAAGGATATTTGGCATTTAAATAGGGTAAAAATCTAATGAAAGATACATTCGTACTAGACATAGATGGTGAAGAAGTGACTTGTGAAGTTATCTTAGGATTTACAGATGACGCAACAGGGAAAGAATATATCATTTATACAGATAACAGTTCAGATGAAGATGATCAGTTGAATATCTATGCTTCACAGGTAGATCCTGAGGATGCAGATAATATTCTTCCTATTGAAACAGAAGAAGAATATGCATTTGTACAGGAAGTATTAGACTCAATGATGTCTGAAGATGAGGAATAATGAATGAGAGGATAGCGTGGCTATCCTCTTTTTCTATATGTAGATTAAAATCATATGTATGCAAAAAGCGTGATTTATGCACGAATAATTTATCTGTGAATATTTTCTTGACAAATGTAACTTTTTTCAACATTTTACAATTTTCTAGTAGTTTGAATTTAAAAATATTGGTATAATTAAGGAGTCATATAATGAAAGGGAAAAATAAATGAAGACAAAGAAGATTTTGGTTGAAGTTGTTGCGGCTACTATGATTGTCGCACCACTTGCACAGCCAGCACGCGTATTTAATGTACATGCATTAGATACAACACCAGTTGTACAAACAACAACAGAATCTCCTGTATTAAAGGATGCGAAAGTGCTTATTCCATCTGATGCAACAGTAGATCAGGTAACAGAAATTCTTAATAAGGCAGTGATTAAGAATTTAGACAATGTGGACACTTCAAAGATTGAGTGGGAATATCAGTGTGAAGGGAAAAGTAAAAGTGGACTATCAAAGAACCCTGCCTGGGGTTCAATTAACGGATTTGAATCAACGAAAAAGACCCTTTTTGGTGCTACTACAAATTATACACATCCATCTTTAGCTGCAAATAGTGATGGCAGCTATCAGGTAAGAATTAAAAATACTACTGAGGAAGTGACTGTCACTAAGGCAGCAAAGCTTAATAGTGTTATTGAAGTGAATGAAGGCGTTGAAGTCACACTACCTTATGATGAAGATGCAAATGTAAATTATGATGTTTTAAAAGAAAAGATCTTTAATAGTGTTGTAAAGAGCAGTAATCCAAAATTAACAGTGGATGATGTTAATATTCAGTATTATGCGACTGGTAAAATTATTATTGATGGTTTAGAGAAAAAAGAATGGACTTCTCTTGAAGGTCGTAAAGATACTTTTCCAGAATATCCAGCAATTTCTAAAGGGACTCAGAAAATTAAAATTTCTTTCAATGGAAATGATACTTACTATGGTACAGAAAAAGAAGTCAACATCACTGTAAAGGATCGTACACCTTCAGACATCACAGTGAATGAAGGACAGACTATTAAACTTGCTTACAATGATGATCTAACAGTTGATTATGCTCAGGTAGAAAAGGACATCTTTGATAAAGTCATTGCGACTTCTACTCCTCAATTAACTGCAGATGATGTGACTATTCAGTATCATGCAAAGGACTTAACAGGTTTGACAAGAAGATGGGTTGATTTAAATGGTGATAAGGTTTATCCAGCTATTTCTGAAGGTGAACATGAAATCAAAATTATTTATAAGGGAAGCAAGGATTATCAACCTCGTGAAGTAATAACTACAATCAATGTAGTAGACCGTGCCACTGTAGATGTAGTGACTAATGAAGGTCCTTATAACGTTTCTATGAAGTTCAATAAGGATCAGTCTTATGACTATGATGCCACTGCAAAGGCTATTTATGAAGCAGTTATCAAGTCTACAAATCCTGAATTATCATTTGAAGATTTCAAGGTAGAATACAATCCAGACCTAACAGGTGCTTCAAATCTTGTAGGTGGTGTATGGTATGAATTAAACAACAAAAATGCTTTTAACCTTAATAAGTTTAAAGCAGGTACTTGGAAAATCAGACTTTCTTGGAATGCGACAAAAGAATATAAAGGCGGTAATATTGTTGTAACAGTAAATGTAGAAGACAATCGTTTAGAATCTGCAGTTACACTTAAAGAAGGTACATCTGTTACTTATAATATGGATGCACAGGAAATGAAGAAGGCTTTATTTGAATCAATTGATTTCAGTAAGTCTACATTACCTTCAAAAGATGAATTATCAGTAGATGATTTCACTTATGAATATTATGGTACAAACGTAATTCCTGGTAATATTAATGGTGGTGTACCAAATTGGGCTCCTGTTGAAGGTGGAAAAGTTAATCTTTTATTCGATTATCCACAGATGCCAGCAGGTGAACAGAAAGTAAGAATCACTTATAAAGGTAATAGTGATTATCGTCCAAGCACAAGCGGAGAGACAACTATTACTGTTAAGAAGGCAAAGGTAAAGGTAAGTGTTCATTCTACTAATATTTTTGCGGATGAAGAATTATCAAAGGATTTCATTACGACAAACCCAGCTGATAAGTTCGATGTATATACTATTTATGCAGGCGCTACAAGTAATGTGAGTGTTGGTCTTTATTTAGATCTTCCGGCTCGTTTTACTGATAATAAAGCTGTTATGGATGTTCTTGATCCTATAGTAAAAAAGGTATTTGGTAAAACATTTACTCAGATGATGCAGGATGGTGTCACTGTTGGTGAATTAAGAAAACTATTAAGTACTCAGGAACTATTAGACTTATTAGAAAAGTTACATATCGATACAGGTACATTTGGACAGATCTTAAAAGTTATCAACAAATTGCCTGGTATTGCGGATAATGTACGTGTTGGATTTGGTACTCCAAATAGAGCTGGTTTATATGCCGTCTCTGCAGTCACTGACAACAAGAACTATGAAACTGGTGTTGGTATTGGGGCATTACTTGTAAAACAGCGTGTAAAGGGTGTTAAATTAACATGGAACCAGAAGTTCACTAAGGGTAAGATTTCTAAAGAAGATGCTCAGAACTTTGATTTCAAGGCTACAGTTACATATAATGGTGCAGCTGTTTCTGATGAAAACGTTCATTACTTATATACTGGTGTACAGTCTAACTTAAAGCCTTATTCTAGTACAACTACAGCACCTACTGAACCTGGTGTATATACTATGACAGCAGTGACTGTAGGTGGAAACTATCAGGCAGCACCTATTATTCGTACATTTACAATCACAAAGTAATAGATCTATATAGGCTTAACAACTTATGTTGTTAAGTCTTTTTTTGTGTTATATGGCTTTCTTTTTCAAATTTAAATACTTTCTTTTTTTCTCATATTTTTATGATAGAATAAGGGGGAGAAAAGGATGGGATTTAGACATGCAAAGAGAATCAATTCGTATGTATGCTTATGCGATTGACTTTGATTTAATCAAAGTTGATTTATCATTAAATTATTATAATGGAATTTCAAGCCAGTATTATTTAAAAAATTTAGATACAAGTGAAGTCAAGATACTTAAAGGCGAAGCGACTGAGAAAGAAAATGGATTCCAGTCGTATCTTTTGCATACAGACTTTTCTGTAGGTACAAGATATAAAGTGTTTGATAATTATGGTCTCGCTTGTTTTTTAGATTTTAGTCAGCTTTCTATGAGTAAAGAGTTTGATGATCATTTTTATTATGATGGTGATGATTTAGGCAGTCTTTATACAAAAGAGAAAACAACATTCAAGGTTTGGTCACCTCTTTCTACGGAAGTTGTATTAAAAATTTGGAAAGATGAAGATCTTCATTATTATCCTTTAGAAAGAGGAGATAAGGGGGTCTATAGTACAACTATTAAGAAAGATCTAGATGGTTATGAATATGTTTATATTATTGGAATGAATGAGGAATCCACTGAAACAGCTGATCCATATGCTTATTCTTGTACAGCTAATATGCATAGTTCAGTTGTCATTGATTTAGATAAAGTTAGAAGAGTGGATTATCCTTTAACAGAACTTAAACATAATACTGATGCAGTTATTTATGAAGTAGGTGTTAGAGATTTCTCTGTGGATGAATATGGACAGATTACACATAAAGGTAAGTTCTTAGGTTTCTGTGAAGAAGACACAGTGACTAAGAATGGTTTTTCATCAGGTATGGACTATTTAGATATGCTTGGTGTAACTCATGTACAGCTTTTACCAATCAATGATTATGCAACAGTAGATGAAGATCATCCAGATTTACTTTATAATTGGGGTTATGATCCAGCACAATATAATGTGCCTGAAGGAAGTTATATTACTGATCCTAATGATGGTTATAAGAGAATCCAGGAATGTCAGCGTATGGTACGCTGTATTCATAAGCATAATATGCGTGTTATTCTTGATGTAGTCTATAATCATATGCATGATGTAAATAATAATGCATTAGAAAAGACAGTCCCTTATTATTTCTTTAGAAGAGATGACAAGGGTGAATTATCTAATGGTTCATGGTGTGGGAATGATTTAAATAGTACTGCCAAGATGTGTCGTAAATATATCTTAGATATGTGCAAGAGATGGCAGGTTCTTTATGGTGTAGATGGCTTTAGAATGGATCTCATGGGTATTGTGGATATTGATACAGTGAATATGATTTATGAACAGGGCCATTCATTAGATTCTTCATTTATGTTATATGGTGAAGGATGGAATATGGGTACTGCATTACCTGATTCAGAAAAGACAACAATTGAAAATAACCATAAAACACCTCATGTAGGTTTCTTTAATGATCATTTCAGAGATACAATCAAGGGACCTAATCAGATGGAAGTCAAAGGCTATACATCTGGGGATACATATAAGACAAATGAAGCCATTATCGCAATGTGTGACTACAATAAGTTCTCATCAATAGAACAGAGTATTAACTATGCTGAATGTCATGATAATGCGACTGTATTTGATAAATTCATTATTTCTAATGGACATGAAGATGAATATTGTCGTCAGAAGAGATGCTTATTAACACTTGCAATGACTATTCTAGCTCAGGGTGTTCCTTTTATTCATGCCGGACAGGAATTCTTAGGAACTAAGAATGGTAATCAGAATTCTTATAATGCAGGAGATGCAGTCAATAAATTAGACTGGGAACGTCATGACCGTTATATGAATGTTGTACAGGCTGTAAAGTTCTTTATAGATTTAAGAAAAAACAACAAGTGCTTTAGATATTATGACTATGAAGAGATGCATCAGCATGTATTTATCAACAATATCTACTATCGTATGGTAGAATATCATCTGACTCAGGATGAAGGCGATTATAAAGAATTTAAGATTTATTTTAATCCTTCATATGATGTGATTACTATTGGTATTGAAGATGACTTTAAGATATTATATAGTATGTCAAATGAAAGAATAGAAAATGGACAGCTCAATGTATTTGGTGTATCCATGGTTGTATGTGCAAGATAGGAGAATGTAATGAAATTAATTGTTGGATTAGGAAATCCTGGTAAAGAATATGATATGACAAGACATAATACAGGATTTTATTGTTTAGATGTCTTAAGTGATGAAATGAATCAATCTATTGATAAAGAAAAGTTCAAAGGCTTATATACTAAATTCAAGTATAAGGGTGAGGATGTTATCTTACTTAAGCCTCAGACTTATATGAATAATTCTGGTGAATCTGTTGCGGCAGTGATGCAGTTCTTCAAGATTCCTGTTGAAGATCTATTAGTTATTTATGATGATATGGATATGCCTACTGGTAAGCTTCGCTTAAGAGAAAAAGGCAGCGCGGGTGGACATAATGGAATCAAGAGTATTATTGCTCATGTAGGGACTCAGAACTTCAAGCGTATTCGTGTAGGTATTTCAAAGAATAAGCTTTATAGTGTTGTAGACTGGGTACTAGGACACTACTCTAAAGAAGAAGAAAAGCTTATATCAGAAGGTGCTAAACGTGCAGCAGAAGCTGTATTATGTTATTTAGATGATGGTTTTAATAAAGCAATGAATAAATATAACTAGGTGATTGTTATGGAAAAAATACTGAATCTTTTAAAAGATAATCAGGCCTTAAGAACCTTAGATACAGACAAAGGAACTATTGTCACAAACTCAACTAGCGATGAGGCTTATCTCATTGCTGGTTCTTTTTGGCATAATCCAAGAAAAATCCTGATTATTAAAAACAACCAATATGAGGCATTTAACCTCTATAAAACATTAACTGAACTTGTGAATCAGGTGGTCTATTTCCCTGCAGATGAATCATTGCGTGTTGAATCAGTGGCTTATTCTTATGAATTATTAGGTGAGAGAATTAATGCATTATATGCGATGACACAAGATAAACCAATGATCTGTGTTTGTCATATGCATTCAATGACACGTTATGTGACACCTGTAGAACTCTTTAAGAAGAGTATTATAAGCTTAAAGAAGGGTGATACAGTTGATCCTTTAGAATTAAAGAAGAAACTACAGTCTATTGGCTATAAGAATACCCAAAGAGTAGATTCTCCTTTCTATTATTCTAGAAGAGGTGAAGTACTAGATGTTTATTCAATCCAGTATGAACATCCAGTACGTATTGAATTCTTTGATGATGAAATAGAAGAAATCTCTTTCTATGATAAAGACTCACAAAGAAGAACAAATAAAATAGAGTCTATCGATATTCTTCCAGCTACAGATATGATGTATGAAGATGAGGCTTTACCACAAGTAGAAGCCTCTATCAAGGCTTTAAAAGAGAAGATGAAGATCAAAGATGAATTCAATGATGAACTTGAAGAAACATATGCATTAGATATTGAATCACTTAAAGCACATGATTATAGTCCGCGTATTTATCAATACTTAAGTTTATTCCCTGAAACTGCCACAATTATAGATTATGCAAGTGATTATACTATTATTACTGCATCTCTTGCTTCTATTCTTGCTTCTTATAAGACTTATATGGAAGAGAACTACCTCTATTATCATGAACTAGAAGAAATAGGACAGATGATTAGAGGAATTAAGCTTATTAATAATCCTCAGGATATCTTAAAACATCCTGATGTGGATTTAGTACGCTTTAGAGAAAATGATAAACAAATCATGTTTATGACTCAGCCTGTGATGATCTCTATGGCTAATGAAAAAGTCTTTATTAGTCAATTAAAGGACTTACTTACATATAATCGTGTCATGATTGGTGTAGATGAAAAGCGTCAGATAGATATATTAGTAAACTTATTTACTGATCATGCCATTCCATTTACTCTCACAAGTGCCACAAATAAGATTTATGACGGTGTTAATCTATTTTTAGGGCATTTACCTTGTGGAATGAACTTTGTAGAAGAGAAGACTATATTACTCACAAGTCAGGAACTCTTTAAAGTACAAGAAACAAAGAAGAAATATATTAAATACAGAGATGCCACTAAAATCTCAGACTATAATGAATTAAAAGTAGGAGACTATGTTGTTCATGATACAAATGGTATTGGACAATATATGGGTATTGAAACATTAGTCGTTGATGGTGTGCATAAAGATTATCTACATATTGCCTATAAAGGAAATGATATTCTTTATGTACCGGTAGAACAGTTCCAATTAATTAGAAAATATTCATCAAGAGATGGTAAACCACCTCGTATTCATGCTTTAGGTTCACCTAAATGGGCTAAAGAAAAAGCAAGAGTCAGACAGAAGGTAGATGGTTTAGCTGATGATCTGATTAACTTATATGCAGAAAGAATGAGACAGCCAGGTTTTGCGTTTGAACCTGATGGAGATCTTCAATTAGAGTTTGAAAGTGAATTTGGTTATGAACTGACTCCAGACCAGGCGCAGGCTGTAGAAGAGATTAAAAAGGATATGGAAACACCACGTCCTATGGATAGATTATTATGTGGTGATGTAGGGTTTGGTAAAACAGAAGTGGCTTTAAGAGCCTGCTTTAAAGCGGTTGTATCTAAGAAACAATGTGCCTTCTTATGTCCTACTACAATTCTTTCAGCACAACATTATCGTACAATGCAGAAGCGTTTTGAGAAGTTCCCTGTGAATATTGCGTTACTCAATCGTTTTACAACTACTAAAGAAAAGAAACAGATATTGGCTGATTTAAAGGAAGGTAATATTGATTTATTAGTTGGTACACATCGTATTTTATCCAAGGATGTAGAATTCAAGGATCTAGGATTACTCTGTATCGATGAAGAACAACGCTTTGGTGTAAGACAGAAAGAGAAGATCAAGAATCTAAGAAAAACAATAGATGTACTCACTTTAACTGCCACACCTATTCCTCGTACATTACAGATGTCCATCATGGGTATTAGAGGACTCTCACAAATAGAAACACCACCATTAAATAGACTCCCTGTACAGACATATGTCTCAGAAAAGAGCTGGGCGTTAATTAAACAGGTTATTGAAAGAGAATTATCACGTAATGGACAGGTTTTCTATTTACATAATAGAACAGAAAACATTTATGAAATAGCCTCTACATTGCAGACACTCTTACCTAATGCCCGTATTGGTGTAGGACATGGTCAGATGGATAAGAATGATCTAGAAGATGTCATGACTGACTTTGTAGAAAAGAAATATGATATTCTTGTATGTACAACTATTATTGAGACAGGTATTGATATACCTAATGCGAATACAATTATTATTGAGAATGCAGATAAGTTTGGTTTAGCACAGCTTTATCAGATTAAAGGTCGTGTAGGAAGAAGTGAACGTATTGCATATGCTTATCTTCTTTATACAAAAGATCGTGCGATGACAGAAGAAGCCCAAAAGAGACTTACAGCTATTAAGGAATTCACACAATTAGGTTCAGGTTATAAGATTGCGATGAGAGATTTATCTATTCGTGGCAGCGGTGATATTCTTGGTGGAGAACAAGCTGGATTTATTGATCAAGTCGGTTTTGATATGTATATGAAAATCTTACAGGATGCGATTGAAGAAAAACAGGGTAAGATTAAAGAGGATGAAACTGTACCATCACGTAATGTACCAGTAGATGGTTATATTCCTGAAGATTATGTAGAAAGTGATATGGAAAAGCTAGAACTTTATCAGCGTGTCTATAAAGCTAATGACTTAGAAACCCTCAAACGTGTGGAGCAGGAATTAACAGACCTTTATGGTGTACTACCATCACAGGTACGTAATATTGTAGTCAAAAGAAGATTTGATATCCTTTCACATGATCCACTTATTGATGATGTGAAAGATAGCAGCCAGGGACTAGAAATACGTTTCTCTAAAGTCTTCTTAGAAGACCTAGATGGACAGAAGTTCTTTGCGTATGTGAATCATGTGTTCAAGAAGCCACAAATGAAATATACAGAAGGTATGTTGACGATTGTGAGTGGTATGGAACCATACTATGTCTCTGCATCTACTGAATTTTTAGACACAGTTTTGAAACAATATTATAAAACACATACTAGTGCTTAATAAAAAAATAATGTAGAATATGAAAAAAAGGGGGGATAACATCAATGAAAATTATTGATTTATTAAATGAAGATAAAGTAACTTTATCTTTTGAAGTATTTCCACCTAAGACAAGCAGTAAATATGAAAATGTCTTAAAGGCTGCAGAAAAGATTGCATCTTTAAATCCAAGTTTCATGTCTGTGACTTATGGTGCAGGTGGAGGAACAAGTGCACATACTGTTGCACTTGCGAAAGATATTCATGAGAAATATGATGTTGAAGTCATGGCTCATTTGACATGTGTTTCTTCTACAAGAGAACATGTAGAGTCCATGGTTGAACAGTTTAAAGAAAATGGTATTGAAAACATCATGGCATTAAGAGGAGATATTCCTAAGGATGGTCAAGTGGGAGAAGACTACCAGTATGCCTGTCAGTTAATCAAGGAACTTAAAGAGAAGGGTGATTTCTGTATTGGGGCAGCATGTTATCCAGAAGGACATGTAGAATCACCTAGCATTAAGGAAGATATCCAGCATCTAAAAGAAAAAGTAGAAGCAGGTGCAGATTTCTTAACAACTCAGATGTTCTTTGACAACAATGTTTTCTATAACTTCTTATATAAGATCAAGGAAGCAGGTATTAATGTACCTGTAGTCGCTGGTATTATGCCTATTACTAATGCAAAGCAGGTCAGCCGTGCTGTACAGATGTCAGGTACATCTATTATTCCTTATCATTTTAAGATGATGGTGGATGCTTTTGGTGATAATCCTGAAATCATGAAGCAGGCTGGTATTATTTATGCATCTGAACAGATTATTGATTTAATTGCGAATGGTGTAAAACATATTCATGTTTATACAATGAATAAACCAGACATCGCCGAAGGCATCATGAACAATATTTCGGAGATTCTTAAATGATAGAAATCAATCGTAAAGAAGCTTTACGATACTTAGGATACCGTCAATCTATTGAAGGTGATCTCACTGAAATCAATGTCGCACTTGATCATTGTATCGAAGTATTACAGAAAACAGCTGTACCACGTCATATTGTGAAAAGATTACCTCTCACAATAGAGAATCATACAATCACAATTGGTGATATGGTGATACATAGTAAAAACTTAGAGAATAACTTAAAAGGCTGTCATGCAGTTTATCTCTTTGCGGCTACTATAGGTATAGAAGTCGATCGTTTAATTAAACGTACAGAACTTACTAAGATGAGTGATGCAGTGATCTATCAGGCAGCAGGAGCTGCTATGATAGAAGCTTATTGTGATGAAGTGAATGAAGAACTTAATCAGGAGGCATATAAGAATAATGAATTCTTAAAGCCACGCTTTTCACCTGGTTATGGAGATCTTGCATTAGATTATCAGAAAGATTTTATGCGTATATTACAGATGGATAAGATTGGTATCAGTTTATTAGAAAGTCTCTTAATGGTCCCATCCAAATCAGTGACGGCGATCATTGGTATTACACATCATGCACAGCCTCGTCATACGAAGGATTGTGCCAATTGTCCTGCACAATGTGAATTCAGGAGGATAGACTAATGGGATTTAAAGAAAGACTTACAAAAGAATGGTTATTCTGGGATGGTGGTACTGGTTCAGTACTTCAAAGCTGGGGTTTACAAGCGGGTGAATTACCTGAAACATGGAATATCATTCATCCAGAAAAGATTGTTGAATTAAATAAAGGCTATCTAGAAGCTGGATGTGATATTATCAACACCAATACATTTGGTGCCAATAGATTAAAATATCCAGATAATCTAGAAGAAATAGTCACAAAAGCAGTAGAACATGCAAAAAAGGCAAGAGAACTTACAGGGCGCGGGGATGCCCTGATTGCGCTTGATTTAGGTCCTACAGGTAAGCTTTTAGAACCACTAGGAGATTTATCATTTGATGATGCAGTGGATATTTATGCTGAAGTCATTGAATATGGAACTAAAGCGGGTGCTGATGTCATCCTTATTGAAACAATGCAGGATAGCTATGAATTAAAAGCTGCAGTACTAGCCGCTAAGGAACATTCACATTTACCTGTATGTGCGACTGTTGTATTTGATGAAAAAGGTAAGATGTTGACAGGTGGTACACCAGAATCAGTTGTTGCCTTACTCGAAGGGTTACATATTGATGCATTGGGTATTAACTGTTCATTAGGTCCAACACAAATCAAACCTTTTGTAGAAAGAATGATTAAAGTTTCTTCTACACCTATTATTGTGACACCTAATGCTGGTTTACCTCAGACTGATGATGAAGGTCATACATATTATGATATGAATGCAGATGAATTCGCATCAGAGATGAAAGAGATTGCCTCATTGAATGTGCATGTACTAGGAGGATGTTGTGGAACTACACCAGAATATCTCTCAAAAACAATAGAATTAGTGAAAGACCTGCCTATTGAACCACCTGTAAAGAAGAATATCTCTGTTGTGACTTCTTTCTCACAGGCTGTAGAAATAGGTCCTAAACCAGTTATTATTGGGGAACGTATTAACCCAACTGGTAAGAAGAAATTCAAACAGGCCTTACGTGATGGAGATATTAACTATATCTTATCTGAAGGTTTAAAACAGGAAGATGCAGGGGCACATATTCTAGATGTCAATGTAGGTCTACCAGAAATTGATGAACCTAAGATGATGGTAGAAGTTATGAAGAAGTTGCAGTCTGTCATTGCATTGCCATTACAGATTGATACATCAGATCCAATCGCCTTAGAGGCAGCCTTAAGACACTATAACGGTAAGGCTATGATTAACTCAGTTAATGGTAAACAGGAATCCATGGATGCTGTATTCCCATTAGTAAAGAAATATGGTGGTGTGGTTGTAGGACTTGCCTTAGATGAAGAAGGCATTCCAGATAATGCGGCAGATCGTATTCGTATTGCGAAGAAGATCTATAAAGAAGCAAGTAAATATGGTATTGAACCTAAGGATATCGTAATCGATGGACTCGCTATGACTATTTCATCAGATCCTACTTCTGCCATTGCGACATTAGAAACATTACGTATTATTAGAGATGAATTACATGGACATTCTATTTTAGGTGTTTCTAATATCTCTTTTGGTCTTCCACAAAGACCAATTGTGAATGCGAACTTCTTTACTATGGCGATGCAGTCAGGACTTAGCTGTGCAATCATCAATCCTTCATCAGAAGCAATGATGAAATCATATCGTGCCTATCTTGCCTTAAGTGGGCTTGATACAAACTTTACAGAATATATTAGCGCCTATGGTAATAGTGCACCAGCTCCTGTAAAGAGTGAAGCGGTTGATATGTCTTTATATGAAAGTATCAAGCGTGGTATGAGTGAAAATGCAGGTAAAGCTACTCAAAAACAACTTGAAACTAAAGAAGGACTAGAAATTATTAATGAAGAATTGATTCCTGCCCTTGATGAAGTAGGGAAAGGATTTGAAAAAGGCACTATCTTCTTACCTCAGTTATTAATGAGTGCTGAAGCAGCTAAGGCTGCATTTGCAGTCATTAAAGACTCTATGGCAGGTAAACCAAGAGAAATGAAAGGAAAAATCATCATTGCGACAGTCAAAGGTGATATTCATGATATTGGAAAGAATATCGTGAAGGTTATGTTAGAAAACTATGGCTATGATGTCATTGATCTTGGTAAAGATGTACCACCTGAACTCATTGTGGATACTGCAATAAAAGAAGATGTAAAATTAGTAGGACTCAGTGCTTTAATGACAACAACAGTAGTGAGTATGGAAGATACTATAAAACTATTGAAGGAAAAGAAGCCTGATACATTTACAGTTGTAGGTGGAGCCGTTATGACTCAGGAATATGCAGATCGTATCGGTGCAGATTGTTATGCGAAAGACGCAATGGAAACAGTGCGTTTTGCGGATAAAGTATTTGGAGGAGAATAAGAATGAAAAGAATATTTACAGTATTAACTTCTATCGCTTTAACATTTGCGTTATCATTCTCAGCAGCTTTTGCGAGTGATGATGCATTTCTTAAATCACAGAACTATTTAAAGACTATCGCATTAGATAGCCCTGATGCAGTTATTGCGTATGAAGCTACAGGTATGGAAGCTGATTATAAGGCTGATGCTTTATTAAATAACTTCAAGGAAACAGATTATGTTACTGCTTCTTATGGTGATTTAGCTAAGTCTATTATCGCAATTTCTTTATTAGGTGAAAATCCAAAAGATTTCAATAAGACTAACTTAGTAGAAATCTTAGAAAATAGAGTACAGGAAGATGGTACTCTTACAAATGATGTAAATGGTGGATGTGGGGCTACTATTTGGACATTAATGGCTTTAGAAACAGTAAACTCACCTAAGGTAAAAGCTGTTGCAGATAAATTATCTACTATGGCTATGGACAATGGTGCTTATTGGTATGAATATCAGGGACCAAATGCAGATCTAGATACAACTGGATGGGCTATGGAAGCATTAAGTGTTGCAGGACGTTCTACTTATAAAGCAGCTATCTCAAAAGCATATACTTTTGTACAGTCTAAGTTAAATAGTACAGATGGTTATTATGATAACTGGGGTGGAAATGCAGATACTCAGTCTTGTGTATTAGAAGGATTATCTGTTGCAGGTTATACATTAGATACAAATGCATATAACTATTTACTTTCTTATCAGAATGAAGATGGTACATTCAATGCTTTAAATTATAGTACAAATCAGTTAGAACCTAACGCTTATGCATCAGTAGAAGGTGCAAGAGCACTTGGTGTAATCAATAACGGAAGCTTTGTATTAAAAGCTAGAAGAGACTATACAAAGACTACTACACCAGTAGTGACTGAACCAGAAACACCTACTACGCCATCTGTAAAGCCAGAAACACCTATAACACCTAGTACAACTACACCAGCTGTAAAGCCAGAAACAACTACAACTGAACCAAAGAAGGAAACAGTAAAAGTAGTTAATACAGGTGATAACACAAATGTGATGGCATATGTAGTTGCAGCTATCGCAGCTGTTGGTGTGATCGTATTAGTTATTAAAAGTAAAAAGAAATAATGAAGAAATTCACAACTAAACAATTAGCGATTGCCTTTGTCGCAATCGCTTTTGTCTTTATATTTGGCTTTACAGCTTATCGTGGTATAACTGGACAATTCCAGTCTCAGCCTACTATTAGTAAGGCAGTAAAAAGTAGCATAAAGAAGAAAGATATTTCTAAAAAAGAAGAGACAAAACAAATAGAGTCACAAGAAGAATCAAAGAAGACTGACACAAAATCATCTGATTCTTCTAGTAAACAAGAGACTAAGAAGCAGGAAACAAAGAAAAAAGAGACAAAATCCTCTTCTAGTAAACAAGAGACTAAGAAGCAGGAAACAAAGAAAACAGAAACAAAATCCTCTTCTAGTAAACAAGAGACTAAGAAACAAGATACAAAAAAGACAGAAACAAAATCTTCTTCTACTAAACAAGAGACAAAGAAGACAGAAACAAACACTTCTTCTAGTAAACAAGAAACCTCTGCTCCTCAACAGGTAGAACCACCTAAACAGGAAACACCTGTCAAGCAAACTGTTTCAGTACAGGTGATTGGAGTAAATAGCACAATGATGCAGGGAAATATAGAAGTGAATAGTTCTTCTACAGCTTATAGTGTATTAAGAGAACTTGCAAAACAGAATGGTAAGAGTATCTCTACAAAAGGGTTTGGTTCTACTGTTTATGTATCAGGTATAGATGGATTAAAAGAATTTGATCATGGACCAAGTTCTGGATGGATGTATAAGGTGAATGGTACACCACCAAATATTGGGGCAGGGGCTTATAGGTTAAAAGCAGGAGATCAAGTCATCTGGTATTATGTCAACATTGAACAATAAGACAAGAGAAATATGTTTGATAGGTATTCTCTCTGCAGTCAATATTGCCTCTAGAGTAGCCTTACAGGCACTTCCTAACTTTAAACCTGTTACATCTATCATTATTATATCTGTACTCTTATTTGGATTATCATTTGGAATTAAACTCACAGTAGTAACAACTATTGCATCCAATATGATTCTAGGTATGGGAACATGGACAATCTTCCAGATTCTCTCATGGGTAGTCATCTGTTTATTCACTCAATGTATCAGTGATTTCTATAAGAAAATCAATAAAGAACCCCCATTACTTCTTATGGCTCTCTATGCCTTTTTAATGGGCTATGTCTTTGGTTTTGTTGTCTCACTCGAACAATTAATTATTGGTGGTCCTGTCTGGTTTGGTATCTATTATGCCCAGGGGCTCTTATTTGATACATTTCATGCAGTAGGTAATTTTGTCTTTTATTTACTTTGTGCACCTATACTTATGCGTTTATTTAAACAGGAAATGTCTCAATATACAAAAGACTATTACAAGTGATTCAGTTGCGAATCACTTTTTTGTCATGTAATAAACATATCATCAATATCTGAAAGATACATTTTACATATAATATAGAAAGTCTATAATCACAAGTGGATGGAGGTTAAAACTATGACACCATTATTTCCACGTGTTCAAGAAGTAGAGAACATATTTCACAAAATACTCGCAAGTAAAGAAGCTTGTGCAAGACTAAGAGAAACATTCAATTCAAGTCTAGAAGACTTTCAGGGATCAGAAGAATTAAACAATGAGACCTTTTCAAAAGTTGTTCTAGATAGTTATTCAAATCAGGATATTAGTGCATTATTACTCGCTATATGTGGTAAATCTATGTTTGATTTATTACGTGATGCATATTTGATTCCTCAAACATTTCATGGTAAAGCAGGAGAAAATCCAGTGCTACTTACATCACCTTCTGGAGACCTGTTAGTAGGGAAGGATGTCTCACACCATACGATGAGACGATTTAAAAGTATCCTTTCACAACATCAGCCTGTTCCCCGTTCCCTTGTTTATCTGGCTGATGGCTATGATATAGAACGTTATTATAAGCATGACGGTTCAGTAGACCAGAGAAAGACAGATGCAGTCAGAGGCATCTTACTTCTTTATGCACTTCCTGATACTAAGAAACTTCATCTAACAGCTGCGCAGGTTTATGCAATCATCTGGGATACATTCTTCAGTATTCAAAAAGAAGCCCCTCTTGCTCGTGTCTATTATGGACAGGAAACAGGAGAGAAGAATGATAAAGACTATGATGAAATCGCAATATTACTTCCTACTCATTTGTTTAGAAGACAGATGGTTGAAAATATGGAAATCATTGATGGATTAGTTCTATCTTGTAGAGAAAAAATGATGGCTGAAGCCGGTAATGATAGTTTGGAGTTGTAATTATGCCTAGAATCGGATTACGTATTATTAAAACAAGTATTGCTGTCTTCATCATCATGGTATTATTCACTCTCTTTGGTGTACAGAGATCACCTTTCTATGTCCTTATAACCACAATTATCTGTATTCAGCCAGATAAAGAGAATGAAAAAAAACAGGCACTTGTAAGAGCCCTCGGCACACTTATAGGGGCTATTACAGGAGCTATTGTCATGTTTTTACAGCCTTTCATCCATATTGATCTTGCATGGGATTTACTTAATGCATTATTTATTATGTTGACTATTTACTTAACAGTCTTATTTAAAGTACAGCATATGGCATTTATGGCCTGTGTGGCTTATCTAAGTGTTGCAGTGATTCCCCATGCTGGTATTTCACCTTACGCATTCTTATTCTATCGTGTCTTAGATACATGTATTGGTGTTGGTGTAGGTTATCTTGTCTGTACATTACATCTACCAGTTAAAAGAAGAAATGATGTTCTCTTTGTAGCTGAACTTGATGATATGGAACAAACAGCACACCAGCAGTTAAATGACTTCAATAAGACTCAATTGAATAAAATAGTAGATGATGGTGCCCTGTTTACAATCATCACAAAAAGAACACCTGCATCCATGCAGGCAGAAATAGAACATCTTAAATTACATCTTCCAGTGATCGCATTAGATGGCGCAATTCTGTATGACGTACCAAAAAATGAATTACTTTGTACCTACCCATTATCACAAACATTAGGTACAAAGATCACTCAATTATTAGATGATAAACATCTTAATTACTTTTATCACGTTCTCAAAGACGATGTATTATTGACATATTATAATAGTTTCGACCAGTCCGAACAAATGGACTATTATGATATGATGCGTCAATCCCCTTATCGTAATTACATCTTTGGTATGCCTACACACTCATATCAACCTCTTTATATAAGTATTCTTAATACAAAAGAGATTATCTATGATATTATAGATGACCTGATAGATTTAGGATTACATAAACAATTGCGTTATTTTGTAGAAGAAGATTATTTTGAAGGCATGTGCTTACTTAAGATTCTTTCTTATGAAGCCACTCCTCAAAATATGCTGGAAAGATTAAAGGAAAAATTAGATATTAAAGAAAGTATTGTATATGGTTCATCTGATGCTATATGTGACGTTATTGTACCTGATAATGATTTCAATAGTATCGTAAAAAGTATTCATAACGAATATGAAGGAATTCAAATGAAAAGAAGACAGCCACAATAGCTGCCTTCTTTTCATTCATGGGGGAGTCTCAATGTATATTCAATTCATGATCAATATCATGGATTTTTTTGTTTGTATACTTATTTGCAACTCCCATGACTAAAGTACTTAATAATACTGCAATAATAGTTAGAATAATATAGATCATAAGAATCACCTCTTTCATGTCTATAATATACATGTAAGTTGTGTAATTCGTATGTATTCTCTATGTATTTATTATGTTTTTTTACAATCCTTCTAACATATCATCAAATGTGATACCTAGAGAAAATCCAAAATGGAAATAATCATCCAAAGCATCCTGTAACTTAATAGGACTATAACCATTTCTTAAATCTAGAATATCCTGATTGACTTTAAAGAGTAAGTCAACAGAACTGCTCTTTTCAGGCATTTCTTCATAATTCTTGATTTCATCAATCTGTAAGTCATACGCAATACTCATTAATAAGCGCATACCTTCAATATAAGTGTCTAAAAGAGCGTTTTGATCAACCTGAGTATCTTTATCCCAGAATGTATAAACATGTCCTAGTTCTCCTGTATTATATACACATTGCATAAATGCAAGAAGTTTATGGTCAATCTTCTTAATATCTAGAATATGACCTTTAGGAATATCTAATTCTCTGTTTAATACTAACTGATATAATTTTGATAATTCATTCATTTAAATCACCTCTTATATACTATTATAGTCCAATAAAAAAGAGAATCACGTAGATTCTCTTAAATAATTCCTAAACCTTCTATTAAAATCTTAACACCTATGAGAATAAGAATAATACCACCAGTAATCTGTGCTTTCTGTTGATATTTATTCCCAAATATATGACCTATATATACACCAGCTGATGCAATAATAAATGTTGTTAAACCAATAATAGAAATAGCCATGAAGATATTGATTGATTCAAAAGAGAACGTAACACCTACTGCAAGTGCATCAATAGCAGTTGCGATAGCAAGCATCAACATTGTCTTCCAAGAGAAGTCATCATTCTGTTTTTCTTCTTCAAAAGATTCTTTAATCATATTGATTCCAATAAATGCGAGTAGGATAAACGCAATCCAGTGGTCAATAGAATCCACTAAACCACTCAATGTAGAACCAAGACAATAACCAATAAATGGCATCAATGCCTGGAATCCACCAAACCATACACCACATAACAATATATTCTTAATAGATAACTTCTTTACAGATAATCCTTTACATACAGATACCGCAAAAGCATCCATGGATAACCCAATACCAATTAATAATATTTCTATACTAGACATCTTTACACCTCAACTGGAATATAATCTTCCTTTACAATCTCATAATGCATATTGGATGCAGTCAGTTCATTAAGTTCATCTAAGAAAGAAATATCTCTTAAATAAACATCATAATGAACTTCTTCATCATACTCAGTATTCATTAATAATAGATTCTTAGATTGTATTAAATAAGATACCTTACGGCTGAAGTGATAGTCAACACTAATACGATAAAGCTTGACGAGTTCTTTATCGACTATTTCTGCTTCTTTTAAAGCATCTGCAACACTATTTGTATATGCACGAGTCAATCCTCCGGCTCCTAGCTTAATCCCACCAAAATAACGTGTCACAATCGCAATTACATTATCGATTTTCTGTCTCTGTAATACATTCAACATAGGAAGTCCTGCAGTACCTGATGGTTCTCCATCATCATCCGCTTTTTCTAAAGGACCGACACGATAAGCGACACAGTTATGTGTTGCATCATCTTTAGAATAGAGTTCTATTAAGTCTTTGATTTCTTTTTCATCATTACATGGAATCAGGGTTGTAATGAACTCTGATTTCTTAATAATGATTGTATTTGTCGTTATTTCTTTAATTGATCTCATAGTTTCACCCGTTCGTATTATATCCCATTGGTTGTAAAATAAAAAGAAATAAACTATAATATACATAGTGAATTATCACTGATGGGGTATTAAAAATGAGTAAAATAGCGATTATTGCAGACAGTGGCTGTCAGATTGATATCAATGGAGAGCATGAAGGTATTTATATTGCACCATTATGTATTGGTCATGGTAGTCAGACATATTTAGATCAATTAGAAATCACAAGTCTTGATGTATTTAATCAGATGAAGGAAACAGATGATATGTATACAACATCTCAGCCTTCGACTGGTTCTTTAATGAAGGCTATGGAAGATGCGAAAAGCGACGGTTATGATGAGTTAATTGGGATTCCTATCGCAACTGGTTTATCATCTACATTAAATGGTATGCAGGTTGCAGCTGATACAGTAGAAATGCCTATTACTTTAATCGATTCTCAAGGAACAGCACATGTTCAAAAAAAGCTTATTGAAGCAGCACGAAATCTCATAGAAAAGGGTCAGTCTGTTTCTGAAATTAAAGAAAAGCTTGAAGATATGGTTAAGCATTCAGGTACAATTATTTTTACACCAAACTTGAATCACCTTAAAAAGGGTGGGCGTATTACGCCTGCAGTCGCAATGCTTGGCAATATGTTGAAGCTTGTTCCAGTTATGGAATTGAATAGTGAATTAGGTGGTAAGATTGATACTTTAGGCAAAGTAAGAACAACACGTAAGGCATGTAAGATGCTTGCTGATCGTGTTGTTGAAAGAGGCGCAAATGCGAAAGATTATACATTTGCGATTGAAGATGTTCTTGCACCTGAAGAAGCTCAGCGTGTAAGAGACTATCTTGAAGAACAATTAGGTCCATGTCAAGTTACCATGAGAGAGTTACCAAGTGTTGTAGGTGCTCATATGGGAATTGGTGGTGTAGGAATCCAATTCATCAAAAATCTCGCAGAATAGGAAGCAGATGATGAATCTGCTTTTTTTGTATAGAAAGGAGGATGCTCATGCAAAGAGAATTTGAAATGGTTGTACAGACAAGTGCAGCTACACAAAGTTTACGTTATTTATTAAAAAGCGGTGATATGACGTGTATCACAAAGGGAGAAATTACTAAAAGACTAGAAGCGGCAGTCCTTTTACAGGATTTAAGTTTTCAGGCTGTTATGACAAGTGGTGAAGTCGTAGAGGATATGCTGGAGAATACCTATGAGGATTATGATGAAGCATTAAGAGATTCTATTCAGACTCATGGAATTGTATTTAAGGATTATACCTTTGCGGTGACTTATAAATATGATGAAGAAGCTGTCTTTAAACCTTTCTTCTCTAGACAATATGGGGCAGACTTAGGTTTTTCACTTCCATTAGTGGATGATATGAAATATGCGAATATGTGTGTATGTCTTGCATTAATTAAATTATCAAGAGAATATGTACGCACAAGCGTAGGAATAACTCATGATTATACAGATGTGAAGCCTAGTATTCATCTTACATTTAAACCAGGTATATTCTTACCTAAGCTGCTTACAGAAAAGCCCTATACAGAAATGACATTCAATGCAGTCTATGCTGCAATATATAAGCTACGTGCTGCAATACGTTTCTTCTCATATGATCATACAGAAGAAGCTTATAAGAAGTGGATCACTTTGATAGAAGAAATGAGTACTCGTCCTTATGATGGTATATTAGATGATCTAGATGAATTAGACTATGTGCCATCACAAAAAGAAGAACTTTATGTATATGAAGATAAGGTCAATGGTGGAGGTACTGTTCAGTGCTTAAATAACTCATTTTATGCATTAATACTCTGGGCCGCTATATTGACTAAAGTCATGAATGAACAGTTCTTATATGAAACAAACTACCCAGATATGAACTTATGGGATTATTAATAAAAAGAAAATTATTAAAACACCTATAATAAGGTATTATCGCAGTTAACTTTAACGCATAAATTCTTTCTCTTCGCTATAATAGTCTTAGAAAAAAAGAGGAGGGAAAGAATATGTTAGAAAGTTATAAAGAAATTACATCAATCTCATTAAATAAATTAAAGGACTATTTAGATGTTATTGATGTATATCATGATTCATTTATTGATACTTGCAGAAGTCAGAAGAAAATAGAAGGTTATATTAAGGCACACCAAAAGAAATATTTAGGTCTTGCCTTAAAGAAATTCTATGAAATAGATGATATGCAATGTTTAGAAAATCATCTCGTAATGATTGAATACTTATTTGGAGAACATCCTCGTATTCAATCATTGAATAAGAATTTATGTAACTATATGCTCCATAATGGATCACCATTAGATGTATACCGTATTGTGAGACATTTGATGCCTTTCTCATATCTTGCACTTATCTCTTTATTAGTAGATAAAGAAGTGATTACTTATGCGCAAGCTGCTTACTTTTCTTTAGTAGAAGAAGATATAGAAGGGGCTTATGAATACTTACAGAAATGTGAAGTGGAACCAGATGAATCACTTTTAAATCTTTATGCGTCTTATGACTTAATTGGTTATTTCCAGCTTGTGGATCATTATAGTAAAAAGGTATCTTACCAGGTATCAGGAGGCATAAGATGGGAGAAAAAATGTGGGCTGTCTTCTCATTATTGATGAATTCAGAGGAATGCATCAGTGCAGAAGATATACAGCGTCAATTAGAAGAAAAAGGTTATGATATTGGTTTAAAAGCTGTATATGCAGTGATTAAACAGATCAATGCATTTACAGCTTTAATGTTTGGAAAAGAAATAATCAAAGCAGTGAGACGTTTTGGTTATATGATTGAAACAGGTTATTTTGATGAAGCACAGATACAATTACTTATTGATATGGTTAATTATCGTCAAGATCTCACAAATAATGATAAAAGAGAAATAGTTAATAAGCTTTTAAAACTTTCACCTGCTAAACAGAAGGATTATCTCATTGTACCAGAATTAGAAGATGATGATGAAGGTGTCTATTCTCTAAGTAAAAATCTAAAGATTATTACTTCTGCAATACGTAATAAGAAGGATATACGTTTCCAGTATGTAGACTATACTATTATTGATGGACATCCTGTAGAAACATATTCTACTAAGGGTAATGCAGGTATTAATCATGAATATTATAATGTGAGTCCTTATAATACAGTGATTGTGGATGGTCATTACTATTTACGTGCTTATTATAATAAGCATAAGGACTCATTGACTACATTCCGTATTGACCGTATTAGAAAGCTAGATAAGAGCCGTACATATTATTTTGATTTTGATGATGAGGAAAGAATGAGTGAATCATTGAAACAATCACTTGCGAAGTCAATGAATAGTTTCTTTGATGGTGATGAAATTACACTACATATTAAGTTTGATGGTGTACTTATTAGAGAAGTTGTATCACGTTTAGGAAAAGATATTACTATTAACAAGACTATTGCGCCAATAGAGAATGATCATCAATGGTATGAAACACGTGTTGAAGGAATCATCTTTAATACAGGTTTAATGAACTGGATTAGACAGTTTGGTCCAATGATTATTGTGGTAGGCCCAGAGAAGCTTAAAGAAGCTATTACAGATGGATTAGAAGAGAACTTAAGCTACTATAAAAAATAGGTGATGACTATGTATATATTACAATTAAGTCAAGGTGAGTTAAGTATCAATGTTGGCTTATTTCATACAATAGAAGAAGGTAGAAAGCTTATATCTCAATTAGCTGGATATCAGTATGAAGTGATTGAAGGGTTTGAGTATGAGTACTTTGATCCTACTATTGTACCTGATTATGTAGAACTAAAATATAATGGTCATATTGTACCTTTTACTACATATATGTTTACTGATGATGGAAGAGTAGATATTTATTGGAATGAGATAATGGACTTATCTACACCAGGAGATGGAATTGTAGAAGGATCTACAAGAGTAGATGCTTATTCTATTCCTAATAATGAACTTAAGGACTACATAGAGAAAAGAGAACATAACTATAGATGTGTTAAACAATACTTAGAATCTAAAGGATACGAGGTAGAGAGAGCTTATTTTGGTTCTGAAGATGGCGAAGCCATCTTATATACAGATTCAGATGAGTGGCATTTCTTAACACATATGGATCCTAGTTTTGTGGAATCTGAAGACATATTAAAAGACTTAGACATTTAGGTGTCTAGGTCTTTTTGCATTAAAAAAGTCGTTGCGAGCATTACACTCACAACGGCTTTTAAATTAGTCCTAAATGTTTAAATGCATTATAAAGTCCATTATCATTAACATCAGTTGTAATATAATCTGCTGCTTCTTTAATTTCAGGACCACCATTACCCATAGCTACATTATAAGCACAACATTCAAACATTGATAAATCAATCTTTGCATCACCAAAAGAAATAGTATCCTTAAAGTCGGCACCAAGATGTTCCATCAATACTTCAATCGCATGTCTCTTGGTAATACCAGTAGGTCCTAAATCACCATATAAGGCTACTTCACCCTTACCACCCCATGTATTTGCTACAAGAGTAGGGAATTCTACCTTAGAATCTAAATGATCCTGATAAGAGCTTAAGATAAAGCTGATCTTATTTACATCATCTCTATATAAATCTTCACCCTGTAAATGAATAAATCCATTCATGAATGCTTTAGAAGATTCCTTTGCTTTCTCTAGGTCTGCTCCTTTACCCTGAGCATACTTAACCATAGTTTCAGGACCCTGTTCTAACATATAGTCATTGCAGTACATACCACTATTGGCTTCTAAATAGAATCCTAAGTGTCTCTCATTACACCAATCTACAATATGTTTTACATCTTCCTTTGATAATCCTTGATGCATAACAATTTCATCATGGTCTTCTACATAAGCACCATTACCACCAATCATACCATCTAAATCACATAAATTACGCTGTAGTACTTCAGCCTTAGAACATCCAGTACAAATATATACCTTATGTCCATTTGCTCGTGCCATGTCTACTGCCTTAGCTGCTGAAGCAGGTAATTTTGCTTCATAATCAATTAATGTACCATCTACATCTAGAAATATTATTTTACTCATATCTGTCTCCTTTATATATCTACATTATATAGGAAGGAAATGTGAACAGTACCAATCAATCAAATAATGAAAAAAATGAGGCTCGAATCGAGTCTCATTTTTATTAGTCTTCATAGCTTAAGGCTTCAGTGCCTTGTTCACCAGAAGAAATTCTTACGACATTCTCTACATTATAGATAAAGATCTTACCATCACCCATATGACCAGTGTATAGAACACTTCTTGCTGCATCTACAACTGTCTGTACAGGAATACTAGATACAACAATCTCAGCCTTTACCTTAGGCAACAACTGGATATCAACCTTAGCGCCTCTATAATAAGCAGTCTGTCCTTTCTGAACACCACAGCCTGATACTCTTGTCACTGTCATACCAGCAACGCCAATATCGTTCATAGCAACTTTTAAAGCATCCATCTTTTCTGCTTTCGTAATAATAACAATCTTACTGATTTTACCTTCCCCATTGACTGCAACAGTAGGAACAGCTTCTGCAGCACTTAATTCAGGAGCAGAAACAGTTGCAGCAGTAGCACCAGTATAAGTTTCTGTTTCTAATGCGAAACCTGCATAAGCACTCTCTAAACCATGTTCAAGCTTATCAAGACCAGTGATTTCTTCTTCTTCAGTAACTCTAAGACCAACAGTATGCTTAATAACCAAGAATGTAATAGTCATTAATACAGCAGTCCAAACACCAATACATAATAAGCCAAGTAACTGAGTACCTAATAACTTAAAGCCTCCTCCGTAGAATAGACCCTGAGCCTTAGGCATTGTATCAGTACCGCAGGCAAATAATCCAACACAGATAGTACCAAGTAAACCATTACCAAAATGAACAGCGACAGCACCAACTGGATCATCAATATGTAATTTATAATCTAATAACCAAGTAAAGAAACAAACAGTAAATCCAGATAAAATACCAATAATACAAGCACCCATTACATTGACTGCATCACATCCAGCAGTAATTGCAACTAAACCTGCAAGTGAACCGTTTAAGCTCATAGCTACATCAGGTTTACCATACTTTAACCAAGTAAAGATCATTACGGTACATGTTGCAAGTGCTGGTGCAACAGTAGTAGTTGCGAAGATAGTTGCTAACTGAGTACCATTCTTAGCAGCAGCACCGTTGAATCCATACCAGCCAAACCAAAGGATAAATACACCTAAAGCACCAATAGTTAAACTATGACCAGGAATACCATTTGGGCTTCCATCTTTATTAAACTTACCAATACGAGGACCAAGAATTTTAGCTCCAATTAAAGCAGTTAAACCACCAACGAAGTGAATAACTGCACTACCAGCGAAATCATGGAATCCCATTGCTGTTAACCATCCATCAGGTCCCCAAACCCAATGGGCTTCAATAGGATAAACAATTAAAGAAATAACGAATGAATAAATACAATAACTTAAGAACTTAGTTCTTTCTGCCATAGCTCCAGATACGATAGTTGCTGCAGTTGCACAGAATACTAAGTTGAATACGAAGCTTGACCAATCGGTTGATGCAAAGTTAGTTAATGGACCATTTCCAAAACCAACCCATCCAATAAATCCGTTAGCTACATCACTCCCACATAAGAAGCTATAACCTACAATAAGAAAAGCAACAGTTCCTAAACAGAAATCCATCAAGTTTTTCATGATGATATTTCCAGCGTTCTTAGCACGGGTGAACCCTGCTTCAACCATTGCGAAGCCTGCCTGCATAAAGAATACAAACGCGGCACCAATTAAATACCATATACCAAAAACTTCAGTTAAAACCTTTGCCATAAGCACTCCCCCTTTATCATGTTTATGTTTTCTTTTTACCTTTCTGGTATGACTGCATTATACGAATAGAAAATAGTCAAGTCAATAAGAAATTATCATCTTAACATTAATTTATCATATGCACATATCGGAATAAGCGAAAAAATAGACCATATATTCATGATAAAATGAATTATTAGTGAATAATAAAAAATGTTATAAAGTGATAAAAAATTATTAAATCATGCATAATTTTTATATTATGTCATAAAAAATGCGATAAAAAAGAAAATCATGGTATACTTTTTTTAAGGGTAATTATAAAAAAGGGGAAAGTTTTTTATTACATCCGGAAGAAGATATGGCTGCACTTATGAATAAAGCACATCATTCTCAGGTTGTGACTATTGATAAAACATATCACTTTCTTAGTACTTCTACACTAGAAGATGTTGTGAAAGCTTTAGAACAAGCGAAACATGTTTATTTATTTTTGTCTGTGATGATTTTAGATATAAACTTATGAGGATAGGGAAGTCTTCTAGTGATTGTCCTGATATTCATTTACAGATGACTTTTGTACCTGCTATGACACAGGAAGATTTAGCTATCTTTGTTTCATATAGTGGAGAAACAAAAGGTATAGTCACTGCTGCTAAATGGGCAAAGGAAATGAATATCCCATCTGTCGCAATTACACAATCTGCTTATATTAAGCTTGGTAAGTTAGTAGATTATGTATTAACTATTCCTTCACAGGAACAGCCATTACGTATCGGAGCGATGAGTTCTCGTTGTTCTTCACTTATTGTTGTTAATCTTCTTTACTATGGATTAGTGAAACGTAATAAAGAAGAATATGCACAAAAGATTATTAATACAAGACGTATTATTCAAGAAATGGAAAAGTAGGTGTAAGTTATGGAAAAGATAGAAAAATGGATATCAAACAACAAGGATATCGAACAGGAATTAATACGATTGAGAAGACATTTTCATGAACATCCAGAAGTAGGTCATCCTCTTCCCCAGACACAGGAATATATAGTGAAACTGCTTGAAATGTATGGTTATGAGAATATTATTGTGAATCCAGGAGGAAGTATTGAAATACTTGTAGGACCTCATGATAAGAAGATTCTTTTACTTAGAAGTGATATGGATGCATTACCACTTGTGGAACATACAAATCTTCCTTTTAAGTCTATTAATGGGGCAATGCATGCATGTGGACATGATATGCATGCATCTATGATGTTGATGTGTGCCAAACTATTAAAACAGAATGAAAAGAAACTCAAAGGGCAGATCAAGATTGTTTTCCAGCCTCATGAAGAAGGACTAGTGGGCTGTAAGATGATGATTGAAGATGGGGTATTAAAGTATCCTCGTGTTGATGCTGCAGTAGGGTTACATGTTATGCCTGCCACAGAAGATAAGACAGGAACTATACGTACAATCCGTAAAGCGATGACAACAGCGTCTACAATCTTTGAAATCAATATTACGGGTAAGAGTTCACATGGTTCTATGCCAGAAAAAGGTATTGACGCACTGCGTGTGGCTGTTCATATATACCAGCAATTACAGGAAATCATTCCTAAAGAAATCAGCATGAGTCATGATGATGTACTTACAATCGGTATTATGAATGCAGGTAAAGCCCATAACATTATTCCAGAAAAAGCCTATATGAAATGTTCTTTAAGAAGTTATCGTCCAGATGATCAGGAATATATTATGGGAAGAGTGAATGAATTAGTTCAAAGTATTGCTTCAATGTATCATGCTCAGGCAGGTATCACAATTTTACAGCAGGCACCAAGTGTCTATAATGATCCTGCATTACTTAAATCTATTATGGATGTAGAAAAAGATGTATTTGGTAGTTATATCAAGAAGTTAGAACTTCCTCTTACTATCTCAGAAGACTTTGGCCATATTACTGCCAATGTACCTTCACTCTTTGTTACTCTTGCGGCAGGATGTAAACAGGATGGTTATATTTATGGTCTTCATAACAAAGCCACTATCTTTGATGAAGGCTGCTTAATGTATGGCCTGTATTTCTTATATAATGCTGCAATGAATTGGAATGTGAAGTACTAAATATCTTGCATTCACAAAAAGAGAACAGGTATAATATTTAACAATGATGAATGGGAGAAAACAGAAAAAATGAACAAGATTGATCAAAAAACAGTATATACAATTAAAGCACTTTGTGCAGATATGATTCAGAAAGCAAATTCAGGACATCCAGGACTTCCTTTAGGGGCTGCTGGATTCACTCATGTATTATGGTCACAGGTATTAAATCATGATGCAAAACATCCTGAATGGGTTAATAGAGACCGTTTTATTTTATCAGCAGGACATGGTTCAAGCATGCTTTATAGCTTATTACATCTATATGGTTATGGCTTAACTATGGATGATTTAAAGCAGTTTAGACAGTTAGGTTCACTTACACCAGGACATCCAGAATATGGACATACAGTAGGTGTAGATGCCACTACAGGTCCACTAGGACAGGGCTTAGGCATGGCTGTTGGTATGGCAATGGGTCAGGCTCATTTAGCCACTGTATTTAATAAACCAGGTTATGATCTATTTGATCATTATGTTTATGCATTAGCTGGTGATGGATGTATGATGGAAGGAATCTCTTCAGAAGCATTATCACTCGCTGGTACACTTAAGTTAGAAAAGCTCATCATCTTATATGATTCAAACAACATTTCTATCGAAGGTAACACAAACATCACATTTACAGAAAATGTATCAGACAGAGTAAAGGCATTTGGTTTTGAAACATTAACTGTAGAAGATGGAGATAACTTAGATGAAGTACTTGCTGCATTAGAAAAAGCAAAGACTATTAAAGGTAAACCTAAGTTCATTGAAATCAAGACTACAATTGGTAAAGATAGTCCAAACGAAGGTTCAGAAAGCACTCATGGTGCACCATTAGGCGCTGATAACATCAAAGCACTTAAAGAAAAACTAGGTCTTCCACAGGAAGAATTCTATGTACCAGAAGAAGTATATGACTATCTAGCTTCTACACAAAAGCGTGTAGATGATTTATATGATGCTTGGACTAACATGCAGGATAAATATTTTGAAGAATATCCAGAAATGAAGATTGTATGGGAACAGTATTTTAACCCTGACTTTGCAAGAATCTTCAAGGATAACCCATTATTCTGGGCTAATAAACATCACAATATTGCAACTCGTGCTGCAAGTGGTGAAACAATGAACCTTATTAAGAACTTTGCCCCTAACTTCATTGGTGGTTCAGCTGACTTAGGACCTTCTAATAAGACAGTCTTAAATGGTGAAGGTGAATTCAGTGCAGACAACTATGGTGGACGTAATATCCACTTTGGTGTAAGAGAACAAGCTATGGCTGCAGTAGGTAATGGTTTAATGTTATATGGTGGATTAAAAGCATATGTGGCTACATTCTTTGTATTTAGTGACTATGTAAAACCTATGGCTCGTTTATCTTCATTAATGAAGCTTCCACTTACTTATGTATTTACTCATGACAGTATTGGTGTAGGGGAAGATGGACCAACACATGAACCAGTAGAACAGTTGACTATGCTTCGTGCAATGCCTAACATGTATGTATTTAGACCATGTGATGAATTTGAAACAAAAGCCGGCTGGTATGTCGCAATGAGTTCAAAAGAAACACCTACATCTCTTATCCTTTCTAGACAGGACTTACCTAAGATGGTAGGCAGTAACAGAGGTGCCTTAAGAGGTGGTTATATTATTGATGATTGTATGAGTAAGCCAGATATCATCATCATTGCATCAGGTTCAGAAGTAGATTTAGCAGTCAAAGCTAAAGAACAATTAAAAGACCCTAACTTAAATATCAGAATCGTTTCTATGCCTTGTCAGGAATTATTCAGAGAACAGTCTGAAGAATACAAAGAATCTATTTTACCATCATGTGTAGAAAATAGAATTATTGTAGAAGCAGGAAGCCGTTTATCTTGGGGTGAATTCGCAGGATTCAAGGGCAAATATGTCACTATGGATACATTTGGTGCTTCAGGTAAGCCAGCAGACTTATTCAAGGCATTCCATTTAACTGTAGAAGATGTAATCAAAGCAATCAAAGAATTCTAAACAAATTCATTTTAGCCTCCTATAATAGTATTATAAGGAGGCTTTTTTATGTGGATTCTTTATGCATTTGGTTCAGCCTTTTTTGCAGGACTTACAGCAGTTCTCGCAAAATGTGGTATTGAACATACAAACTCTCATCTAGCCACTGCATTACGTACTATTGTCGTACTCATCTTCTCATGGCTCATGGTAGGAATAGTCGGTTCATTTTCTACAATCCATACAATCACCCATAAGACATTTTTATTCTTAATTCTTTCAGGACTCTCAACAGGTGCAAGCTGGTTATGTTACTTCAGGGCATTACAGCTAGGAAATATTAATAAAGTCACAGCTGTAGATAAGACAAGTGTTGTATTGACGATTATTCTTTCTCTTATATTCTTCAAAGAAAGTGTCACAATCTATAAGATTATAGGTATGATCAGCCTTACAACAGGTACATATTTAATGGTAGAAAAGAAGGAAGATAATAAACAGACAAGTAATGCCTGGTTACTTTATGCCGTTCTTTCTGTTGTCTTTGCAAGCTTAACGACAATACTTGGTAAGATAGGTATTACAAATATTGAAAGTAATTTAGGAACAGCCATTCGTACAAGTGTTGTACTTGTTATGAGCTGGATTGTGGTTTTTGTGACGCATAGTCAAATGAATATGAAAAGTATTCCAAAGAAAGAATATTTCTTTATTGTGTTATCAGGCTTAGCTACAGGAGGATCCTGGTTATGCTTCTATCATGCCCTGCAGTCAGGTCCAGCAAGTCTAGTCACTCCTATTGATAAGCTCAGTATTCTATTTACTGTATTATTCTCTTATCTTATTTTTCATGAGAAACTCTCTAAGAAATCATTACTTGGATTAATACTAATAGTATCTGGCACCTTTGTTATGCTTCTCTAACAAAAGTTATACTCCTCTAACTTTTTTTGTTCACAAACCTTCTCTATAGTGTTATTATGATTTTGTTAGTTAGGACTAACAGAGGAGGATACGAATATGAAAGATTTATTCAAAAACAAATTATTATGGTCATTTGTAGGTGGTGTAGCCGCTACAGTGGCAGGGAGTAAGTTTGTAAAGAGTGACTGTGCAAGAAAAGCTGCAGTAAAATCAGTTGCGACTGGTATGCAGTTAAAGGATCAGGCACTTGCATCATATGATACAATTGTAGAAGATGCAAAAGATATCTATGCTGAAGCTAAAAGCAAGAAAGAAGCAAAATAGGGAATTTAAATTTCCTATTTTTTAGGTGATAAGAGAATGTTAGAGTATCGTATAGTACATGACATACCAGGACGTATGAGAATACGTTATGGACGTTATCGCTTTTCTAGAAATAAGGCACTTGCCTTACATTTCGCATTATGTAAATGGGATATGGTTGAATCAGCCGATGTCAATGAAAGAACAGGTTCTATTTTATTTACTTATAGTGTTGATCAAAGAGATGCTTTGATTGACAAAATCAACTCTCTAGATATCCCTCACTTTGATGATGCACCCTATGAAAAGATCATTAAAGAAAACAAATATCTTATAGATCATCGTGATATCAACGATCAATACATTGGAAAATTCACTGCAATCATCGCAAGAAGATATGCTTCTAAATGGTTTTTACCATTACCAGTAAGAAACGTATTAACCATTTATCATACCATCCAGTATGTGAAAGAAGGACTTAATTCTCTTGTACATAAACGTATTGATGTACCAGTACTTGATGCCACAAGTATCTCTGTTTCTTTATTATCAGGACAATGGGGTACAGCACGTAATATCATGTTCTTATTGAATATCTCTTCATTACTTGAAGACTATACAAAGAAAACAACATCATTACAGCTTAAAGAAACATTGTCTGTCAATATTGATAAAGTATGGGTATTAGAAGAAGGAAAAGAAAAACAGATTCCTACAACTCATTTACAGAAAGAAGATATTGTAGTCGTACAGACAGGTTCTATGGTTCCAGTAGATGGTGAAGTAGTAAATGGTGAAGCCATGATTAATGAATCAAGCTTTACTGGTGAACCATTAAGTAAGATGGTAAAACAAGGAAGTTCTGTTTTTGCAGGTACTGTTGTAGAAGAAGGTAAGATTTATATCAAGGTAAGAAATCTACAATTAGAAAGCCGTATTAATAAGATTGTAGATATGATTGATACAAACGAATCACTGAAAGCTGGTATCCAATCAGGGGCTGAACATTTAGCTGATGCGATTGTCCCTTATAGTTTTGTGGCTTTCTTTGGATTATTACTTGCCACAAGAAACCTTACACGTGCTTCTTCTGTATTACTTGTGGATTATTCATGTGCAATTAAGCTTTCTACATCTATTTCTGTTATTAGTGCAATGCAGGAAGCAGGACGTCATTCTGTTATGGTTAAGGGTGGTAAATACCTAGAAGCAATGGATCAGGCAGATACGATTGTCTTTGATAAGACAGGAACTCTCACAAATGCTCAGCCATTTGTACAGAAGGTTACACCAATAGGTAACTATACACGTGAAGAAGTATTACGTATTGCAGCTTGTCTAGAGGAACATTTTCCACATAGTGTAGCGAATGCGATAGTAAAACAGGCATCATCTGAACATTTGCATCATGAAGAAGAACATGCTGAAGTAAAGTATATTATTGCGCATGGTATTGCGACTATTTATCGTGATCAGCGTGCTATTATTGGTAGTGATCATTTTGTATTTGAAGATGAACATATTACTAAAACAGAAGAAATAGAAACACTCATCAATAACTTACAAAGTGAAGGTGCCAGTTCTTTGATATTCCTCGCAATAGGTGGAGAACTCGCTGGTATTATTTCTATCTATGATCCACTCAAACCAGAAGCAAAAGAAACTATTCAAAATTTAAGAAGTAGTGGTTTTAAGAATATCATCATGTTAACAGGTGATAGTGAGAATGCTGCAAAGCATATTGCGGAAGAACTCAATATTGATGGTTACTTAGCAGGCGTATTACCTGAAGATAAAGCAAACTATGTCAAAAAATTAAGAGATGAAGGACATAAAGTTGTCATGGTAGGTGATGGTGTTAATGATACTCCAGCCTTATCTTGTGCAGATGTCTCTATTTCTTTACAGGATAGTTCAGATATAGCGAGAGAACTTGCGGATGTGACACTTACTTCTTCATCATTAGAAGAAATTGTCGTATTTAAACAATTATCAAAACTATTGATGAAAAGAATCAAGCGTAACTATACAAGAATAGTCACTTTAAATACTGGATTAATCTTATTAGGTATGTTTGGTGTCTTACCTGCAAGTACAACATCACTTATTCATAATGGTTCAACATTTATATTTGCGATATCATCTTCTACATCATTATTAGAAAATTGATGTACAGCCCCGTTCTGGGGCTTTTTTATTTCCGAGGAAAACTGCAAATGTCAACTCAAGTTTACGTGATAGTTGGTGGAGGAAACTGTCTTTTCGCACTACACTTGTAGAGGCACTATTCATGAAAAGGAGTTGAAAAAATGGACGCAATCTCACTCAACCATATATCTAATAGATATCCCTTATTAAATGACATCAGCATCACAGTGAAAGAGCCTGTCTAATAAATAGACAGGCCAGACAAAAAGGAAAATATATTATGAAAAAAACATTCTATAAGTATACTAATAAAATCCTTGTCGCAATGCAATTGAATACAAAAAAACAAATAAAAATCTAAAAATGAAACCCCTTATAAATATTATTTTATACAAACTAAAAAAGCCTGGCGAGATGAGCATCTCAATAGGCTTTTTTATTTAAGGAGTGCACTTAATATCAATTAAGTTCCTCTATGATTATTGTAGAAAACTCTATTACTAAATTCAATAAAATTCATAAATATAGAAAAAATTATAGTTTCATTGAGAGATAGAACTTATCTACATAGTTGTTCATAATCGCAATATTGAGTTCTTCCTTGTATTTACTATTATCGATAGTTTCAATAAGAGCTTTGTTTCTTTGATTCAACTGTTCAATCACTTCTTTACTAGGTATATGATTGGACTTATAAGAATTATGACTTTTAGAAGTCAAAACAAGATTCCAGATATCATCACTATACATAAATGACCAAGGAATCACATGATCTACACTAATATCATCAGGTTTTAATTCTTCTCCTGTATAAAAATCAATTGGTTTATTCATATTTTCAAGTAAGATATTTTTATATTTAGTGAGATTATTTCTTCTGATCTGATTATCAGAGATACCTTTTACTTTAGAAGTAATACGTGGGGCATTATTAAACTTCTCTAATAACTGTGCCCATTTGTAATTGAGTAGTTGTGATAAGACAAAACCATACTCCTTCAACAACAATACCTGTTCTTTATTGATCGATATGTAGAGATAATCTTTATTAAGAACATATAGATTCTTAGTTTCCTTATTCACATTCATAAAACGCCAAGATACATCATCCTTCAGCTTTCTTGCACATTTCTTTAATACATTCTTATAGAAGTTTTCTTCTGTATTTAATACAAGTTCTGCTTTATCAAACCAGATAGGAATAGAAGATCCGGATAACTCTTTATATTTTTCAATAAGTAAATCAACCTGCTGGACTATGACAGGTTTCTTTTTGATATTAGATCCTTGTCTTAGATTAAAGAAGAATGTCTGATTCCAGTAATACTTCACCATCTTATGTGCTATTGCATCAAATGTAATCACATTATTTTCTTCTACAAAATTAAGTGAATAAACATTTTCAAGAATAGCACGTCCCCAGGCTAACTTATATGTATTATCATTATTCATATACTCAATCACATCAAGCCAGTCCTGTATATATTTATTCATACGAATCCTCTACATATTCCAGATAGATCTTATTTTTGAAGGCACCATTACTGCGTGCTTTTTTTTCTTTAATAGACATTATTTCCTGCTGATCAATATGAAGTGTATTTTCTAATGCCTCTAATACCTCTAATACATCTGCTATTTCTTTCTTAATATCTTCACCTTCAGCATTCATTACCTCATGACACTCTTCTAATAATTTACTTTTCAAGCATACAAGATATTCATCGTCATTGAGTATTCTTGTTACACAAGTCTTATGATCATTCTCTATGATTTCAGGAATACGATCTCTGACTAACTTATTATGAATATGTTTCATTGGCATCACCTCTTCATTAATCATACATCTCTCCCAATCATTATGAAAGTTACTTTAAAAAAAACTGTATGGTAAAATATCACTAAAGGACATTTTATTGCATGTATATATGAAGAAGGTTGCCTTTTATTGGAAGGGCTTACTTTGTATAATGTGATTGTAGGGAGGGAGAAACGTGCGATTATATTCAATACTTAAAGAACTCAGAGACAATTCTAAATATCTGCCAACGAATTACTTTGTGACAAAATTCAATGTTTCCAAAAGAACAATTCAAAATGATATTTCTTATCTCATGCGCATTTCTTCGCGTAAAGGATTCCTACTTCATATGAAAAGAGAGCAGGGATACCTATTAGAAATCACCAACGAAACACTATTCAATGATTTCTTAGAAACATTAAATGAAACATTTTATGTTTCTACTAATGAAAGACCTGCGCATATATTATCATATCTTGCCATTCAAGAAGATTATATCTCGATGAACAAGATTGCGGATATCTTCCAGGTATCTAAGACAGTAATCAAGAATGATATGCACATCGTAGAAAGAATTGCGAAGGTGTATTATTTTGAAATCGAAAGAAAACAACACTGTGGAATTAAAATCACTGGCTTAGACCAAGATTTTATGATGTACCTTACAGAAGAATATATCAACGGCAGTTTCTTTATACAGACAGCTGTTAATGATATTACAAAGGATTTTAAGTATGTAGAACAATCATTTATAGGATTACTTACACAAAAAAATGTGAATGTAAACTACAACGAGGATAGATTCTACATAAAAGAAATATAAATGTTTTATATGAGTTTTTAGAGAACCTGCATATTGTGCATTCAAATATTGACTTCTTCTTTTGTCATAAAGTCTAACCCAAGTAATAGATTTACTCGAAACACTCTGGGCAGGATTGATCTCAATCAGCATAATTAAACAATGAATAATAGAAAATCTTAAGAAATGTAATCAATGGATTGATATATAAGGATATGGAACATGTCATTCAGTTTTTATTGATATATCTTATCATTCCTATGTTTGGACCTTGGATTGTGAGTACGGTTTCAAACTTGATTATTACATTTGTATCATATATGCCGTCAATTGTCCTATTGTCAGGACTAGGTGCTATTATTAAATTCACATATAACTAAATAACCTCCTGAAAAAGCCTCTGTATTTGACTATTCAAACATAAGGGCTCTTTTCTTTTTCTATACAAAGTAAGTATTTGTATATGTTATAATGATGTTAATCGGAGGTGATCTCATGAACGCATATTTAAGAATTAAAGAATACAATGATAGCTACACTGCAACAGAAAAGCTCATAGCTGAATATATACTAGAAAATGACATCCTACAGGATTCTGCACAGGCACTAGGTGAAAAGACTAATACCTCTGCAGCTGCTATTATTCGTTTCTCAAAGAAAATAGGTTTTAAAGGGTTTAGTGATCTAAAGATGAACCTAGCTCAATCAACTAAAGAAGAGAAACAACAAGAAGTAGATCTCATCTTTGAACCAGAAGATAATATCAGTACACTAGTAGAAAAAGGCTGTAGACTAAACATGAACACAGTCTTAAAAACCTATCAGTTAATAAACATAGATACAATAGAAGAATCAATAGACTTACTCAACAATGCTTCTACTATCTATCTCTTTGGTGTAGGTGGTTCATCTGTCATTGGTTTAGATATCTATCAAAAATTCATGCGTATAGGTAAGAAGGTGATCTATAACGCTGATCTTCATGTACAGATGACCTTCACTCAAAGCATGAATCAAAATGATGCAGCACTTATTATCAGTTACTCAGGTTCTACCACTGGTTTAGTAGATGTTGCTAGAGTGTTGCATGAAAAACAAATACCATTTATTTCTATAACACAGATCAACTCTAATCCAATCTCTAAACTAAGTACTTATTCACTCGAAGTACCAAGTGAAGAAAAAGCCTTACGTATTGGTGCTGTCTCTTCTCGTATCTCTTCATTTGTGATAACTGACTTATTGTACTATGGTGTATTTAAGAAGGACTTTGAAGAACATAAAAAGAATCTCATAGATTCTAAAGATAATGTCTCTATACTCAAAAAGTAGACTCATATTTCAGTATGAGTCTTTTGCTTTAGAAATAACATTTCAACAAGTCTATAATGATATTGGAAGGGGGGAAAACAAGAATGAACTTAAATAACTTAGATACAGAACAGTCAAATCCTGACTCATTACATATAGATGAAATGTCTACGATAGATATTCTCACAACTATTAATAATGAAGATCAGAAGGTTGCATTCGCTGTAAAAGACGTCTTACCGCAAATTTCAGATGCTGTTGACTGTATCTATCAACAGATGAGTCAAGGTGGCAAATTGATTTATATTGGTGCTGGTACATCAGGGAGATTAGGTGTACTAGATGCATCAGAGTGTCCTCCTACTTATGGTGTTGATCCTCGTCTAGTACAAGGATTAATCGCTGGTGGGAACATCGCACTCACAACTGCAATAGAAGGTGCAGAAGATTCTCAGGAACTCGCTGTAGAGGACTTAAAGAATATCCACTTAACAGATAAAGATGTTGTATGTGGTATTACAGCATCAGGTAGAACACCATATGTCATTGGTGGACTTCAATATGCGCGCACATTAGGATGCCAGACAGTTTCTATCTGTTGTGTTCACAATGGGGAAATATCAAAATACTCCCACTATACAATAGAAGTGATTACAGGTGCAGAAGTCGTGACTGGCTCTACAAGAATGAAGGCAGGTACCGCACAAAAACTTGTCTTAAATATGCTTTCTACGTCTGTAATGATCAAAAGAGGAAAGGTCTATAAAAACCTTATGGTTGATGTGCAGACTACCAATGAAAAACTTAAGATCAGAGCTGTCAACATTGTCTCACAATCTTTAGATTGTTCTGAAGAAGAATCAATCGCACTATTAACTAAATGTCATTACAATGTAAAGATTGCGATTCTATCTGGTTTAACAGGTAAAGATGAAAAAGAATGTGAAGAAGCTCTTCTTAAAAACAATGGAAATATCAGTAAAACTGTAAAAAGTTATCTATAGGATATGAGATGAATAAGTACGTTGTAAAAAATCAAAACAATAAACAAAACAAGAATGTCTTTGGTATGACGGATTATGATATCCCTATGTTTGGTTTCAAGAGTGCTTTACTTATTCTTGTTTTTACAATGTTGTCACTTATCTCCACATCGACTTCAGACTTCCTAATGCCCTAATCAGTGGTCTAGTATGTGGACTCAGTGTAGCTTATTCCCAGTATTTCATTGAAAGAAAAGAAGGATTATGCAAAAAATTCTGGTTTGTAACAGGTCTCTTCTCTTTGATGGCCTTTGTATTAATATTAATGATTAAATAAAATGAACCAATGATCTTTGGTGCACCAATCGTATTAAACCCAATGTTGTTAATTCCATTTATCTTAGTCCCATTAGTTCTTGCAATATTGCTTGGATTGTAACAGCTATGCATTTAGTAAACTGTGCAGTAACTATTGCCCCTTGGACACTTTCTGGTCCAATTGGTGCATATTTGGCATGTGGT
>ENA-ORUV01000242-ORUV01000242.1-human-gut-metagenome-genome-assembly--contig:-NODE-242-length-46405-cov-5.44106_pt1 | contig 46405 bp, 34 predicted proteins | sample MGYA00242089_ERZ509229 | MGnify/ENA primary metagenome ERZ509229 (study PRJEB26280, sample SAMEA2338805) | human gut metagenome | biome: human gut; feature: human-associated habitat; material: faeces...
GCTGGCAGCCTCGGCGGCAGTCTTATTTTGAGCCCCGCGTTCGTGCCAAAGATGTCCGAGAACGCATGCTGCAGTGTTTCCTGGCCTATCCGGCTCTTCTCTCGGATTTCACGCCGCAAATTGAAGATGAATTCGTGACGAGCGAAAGCGCATCCTCGCAGCGTATTGTCGAAGTTTGGCGTGCAGCCGCGCACGAGGACGGTTCGGTAACGAATACCGCCGCGCTGCTGGCTTGTTTGGAAAAATCCCCTAATTACGATCACTATGCCCGGCTGCTCGCAGAAGAAATGACCATCGAGACGCCGCAGGAGGCGGCTCGGCTGGAATTGAAGCGCGGCTTTCTGGAGCTCGAACTCGATCAGGTTAAAGACCGGCTTCTGAAGCTCTCCGAAGAACCTGCCACAGCGGATACGCTTGCCAAAATGAAGCCGCTCGCGAAGCGAAGCCGAGACATTGAAGCATTGATTTCAGAAGCGGCCGAAGAGGAAAAGGACTGGCGCCGCCGAGCAGAAGAGCAGTCCCGCACGGCTGCTTTTGCGCAGTCGGAAAAGGGGCGTGCAGATGTGGCCTATTCCAATAATCCTAAGGTGCGTGCGCTTCAGGAGCATTTGTTCGGCAAGGCCGCAATGGATGAAGCTGCCAAAACCGCTTTGACTGTGCGGGAGCCGGCGGCTGCCCAGACCTCTGCCGCGGCTGCTGCCGCGAGAAACGATGTCCCAGCCGCCCAACCGCCCAGATCTGCCGGCATGCCTGAAAACGTTCAGGTCACTTCAACGCAAACCAGCGCTGTTGCCGCCCGGGCCGCCCGCGTCTTCGGGAGTTTCGGGGCGCCTCCGCCTTCGGGCGGAGCTTTGGGGGTGAATCCTCTGGATGCGGGCGTTTCTGCTCCTGCGGCTGCAACCCCTGTGCAGTCTGCTCGCTCTCGCCGTGATGAAATCGCCGCGGCTCTGATGGCACAGGCAGAAAAGCGAACCGGACGAACGCTCCAGATAAATGACGAATTCATGAGTGAAACGTCTTCGCCGGGCTCTATGCCGGAGCCTCCCAAAGGACTGACGGATCTGCCGTCAGATGCTGAACTTGCAGGCTGGTCTGACGATTGGAGCGAAGCCGAAGAAGCCCAAGCTGAACCGCAGATTCCTGCGGACATGCCGCCGAGCGGGCTGGGACGAAAGACACGGTAAAAACGGGCCGTGCCGTTTATTGGTGAAATCCCTTGTATTTCATGAGGGATTGTCATGATGAAGGCCAAAACAGCGCATTATGGCAACGTGTTGCAATTGGAAACACAAAAAAGACTTGCATATCTTGCAATCTTGGGGTTATCTCAAAGATTTGTTCGCGGCATTTTCCACCCCGTGTGGCATTATTTGATATTGATCTCTCCGCTTTGCAGTGGTTCTGCTTCTTGTCCCTTTATTGAGAAGGCTTGTCAACCCCCGACTCAATCCTATGGATATTGGCAGTATTTGTTTGCAAGCGGCGCTTTTTTACTTTCCTTTAATGCAGAGTGAATTGAGCGCTGGAGAGCAGATCGCATCGGTGTTCCGTGCAGGATGGACGGAATGCTCCAGCTGACGGCTGAATGGCGGCAGACCCACGTGATGTCTGCGGCGGTTCGGCAGGGGCGGCCGGCGGCCGAAGAGAGCTTTCGGGTGCTGGGCCCCCCTCGGGAGAGACGCACATGGCGGTGGCTAAGAAAGCGAAGAAAGACGGCGTGGAAGTCAAAATAGAAACTTCCAATGATGCGCAGAAAGATAAGAAGCACTCGAAGCGCAAAACAAAGACAGCGACCCTCGAGACTTCCGGTCTTACGCTTTCTATCGAATCCGTAGAACCTGAAAAAACGTCCAAGAAGGCCGTAAAGGCAAAAAAAGTCAAAGGCGAAAAAACGCCAAAAACCGCTGAACTTCAGGCTGTGCCTGAAGAGAGTCCTGCAGCTGCGGCCGAACCCGTCAAGCCGACTCGTCTGCGCAAATCAGCCAAGAAGGTCGTTGCCAAGGCGGATGCGGATGATTTGAATACGCCGGAATCCCTAGCTGGCGATGAGAAGGCCAAGCCTGTCCGTAAGACTCGCGCGGCGAAAAAAACGGAGCCTTCGCAAGAGGCCTTGCCTGCGGCGGAAGCGTCTGCAGCTGCTGAGGGGAAAAAGGCGGTCAGAGCACGCAAGGTCAAAACGGTGAAAGCCCAAGCTCCGGCCGAAGAACTTTCAGCAGAGCAGGCTGAGGCGGCGCCAGTCAAGACGCCCAAATCGAAAGCGGCCAAACCTAAGGCGGCCAAGAGCACCGCGAAGAGCAAAGGACGCAAAAAATCGGCAAAGCCTGTCGACGCTGACAGCGAAGACTTTGATTTTGATGACGACGGCGGCGAAGACATCGCAGGCGTTATTGATGATGAGGATGCCGACTATGAAGACATCCCCGAACTCGATGAGGTCGAAGACATCGAGGCGGTTGAAGATGTCGGTGAAGAGGCTGACGAAGACGGCGCTGCGGATATAGAGTCTGCGCCTTCTGAGGCTGAGCCTGAAGCGGCGCCAAAAAAGACGCGCCGCTCCAAGAAGTCGCGCGCTGCGCGTGACAAGGCGCTCATGGAGGCCATGAAGCATGGCTACGGGGCGGCTGAAGAGTCTACGGAAGACCGCCGCTCCAAACTCATCAAGCTGATCAGCTTGGGCAAGGAGCGCGGCTACGTCACCTACAGCGAAATCAATGACAACATCCCCAACACGCTGCTTGACGAAGATGCCATCGAGACGATTGTCAACATTCTTGGCAATCTCAACATTGCGGTGCACGAAGTGGCTCCCGATGAGGAGCAGCTGCTCATTCAGGGCGGTGCTGAAGGGGTAAGCGATGAAGATGCCGAAGCGGAAGCCGAAGCTGCGCTTTCGACGGTAGAAAGTGAATTCGGCCGTACGACCGATCCCGTGCGTATTTACATGCGTGAGATGGGATCCGTAGAGCTTCTTTCGCGTCAGGATGAAATTGAGATCAGCAAGCGCATCGAAGACGGCCTGAAGCACATGGTTCTCGCCATTGCTCGGTGCCCAGTGACGGTGCACGAAATCCTTGAGAGCGCTGAACGCATCCGGTCCGGTGAAACGCCTATTGATGAGGTGGTTGACGGCATCGTCACGCCCGATGACCAGAAAAACGTCGTTGGTGCCGTGGAGGACGAGACGGACATGGGCGCTTCCGCAATGACAGTGGGGCAGCTCGAAGATTTAAAGGAAAAGAGCCTTGCGGTGTTTGACCGCGTGGAAGCTCATTTCCGTTCGCTCGTTGAAACTTTTGACGGCAAGGGGCCGCATGCGCCTGAATTGGAGGAGCTTAAGGATCAGATTCAGCGCGAACTCATGGAGATTCGCTTTACGGCTAAAACGGCCGATCGGCTCTGTGAGTCGCTTCGCCGGACGATTGGCATTGTCCGCGGCAGCGAACGTACGGTTTATGACGAATACGTGCGACACCTCCATCTGCCCCGCGAATGGTTCCTCGCCAACTTCATTTCCAATGCCACCCGCATCGGCTGGGTCGATGAGGTGGCGGCCGCTTATCCCGACAAGGCGTCGGTCATTCTTCATATGCGGGCGACGGTTGAAGAAGAGCAGCGCCGTTTGGCACAGCTCGAACGCGAGTCCCATATGACGGTAGCGGAGCTGCTCGACACCTATAAGCAGATGGCTACCGGCGAGTCCAAAGCGCGCAATGCCAAGCGCGAGATGACAGAAGCCAATTTGCGTCTGGTGATCTCCATTGCTAAGAAGTACACCAACCGCGGACTGCAGTTCCTGGATTTGATTCAGGAAGGCAATGTGGGCCTCATGAAAGCGGTTGACAAGTTCGAATATCGCCGCGGCTATAAGTTTTCAACTTATGCCACGTGGTGGATTCGTCAGGCCATCACGCGAAGCATTGCCGACCAGGCCCGCACGATTCGTATTCCGGTGCATATGATCGAAACGATCAACCGTATGAACCGCATTACGCGCCAGGAGCTTCAGGAAACCGGTGTGGAACCTGACAGCCGGCGGCTTGCTGAATTGATGGAGATGCCCGAAGACAAAATCCTCAAAATCATGAAGATTGCCAAAGAGCCGATATCGATGGAAACGCCGATCGGCGACGATGACGACTCTCATTTGGGCGATTTTCTGGAGGATACTCAGACCGTGGCGCCGGCCGAGGCAGTGCAGAATGCTTCGTTGTCGGACACGGTCAAGCAAGTGCTCGACAGTCTTTCTCCTCGCGAAGCGAAGGTGCTGCGCATGCGCTTTGGCATTGAAATGCAGTCCGACCATACGCTCGAAGAGGTGGGCAAGCAGTTTGACGTTACGCGAGAACGTATTCGTCAGATTGAAACAAAGGCACTGCGCAAGCTTCGCCATCCTTCACGTGCCGACAAACTGAAGAGTTTCCTTGACGAAACAGACAATTGATTGCGAAATGCTGTGTCTGCAAAGGTCTCATCCAATCATGGATGATTGGGTGGGGCCGTTTGGGCTGTCCGCATAAAAAGTGCTGCACTGAATGCGCGCATACGCCTAGGTAAACCGCGCAGGCGACGCGGCCATTTCCCATAGCACAAGCGCTCATTTCCAACGAACTTCGCTGAAAATTTGGGAAATTTTTTCGGCGTAAAAGGTTGAAAAGATACGTCGTTTAGCGTATCCTACATCCCTTTTTCGCCGCATCGTCCGGATTCGATTTCCCTTCGAAGCCTGGAATTCCAAGCGGCCTGCTGCTCGCTCGAATAAATATTAGGGCTGCCTGGCGCACGAAGCTGCGCTGGGAGCATCAACGCGGAATGAATTCTCCGCCTCGAAGCAGACAGGCTGTATTGATTTCCAATGGGCTCCAAGGGTTCAGTTGGATTTAAACGTGCGGCGCCGGACCCGGAAGGATCCTTCAACAAGAAGCCGGACCGCTTTCAATCAGCAAGAGGCTCGAAGCGGTGCCGGAGCATTCGCAGCTGCTCGTTCCCTAACGAAGATCGAGTAGCTGCGGTCTCCTGTGCGCAGCTTTTCAAGCGTTTGGCACGGAGAATCTTGGAGAGGGCTTCTTACGGCTGTGAACTCAAGAATTATGCCCGACGCGTTCGAATGACGGACTCTCTTGGGAGAGCCGTTGGGATGAATGCTGCGGAGTGCACAATGGCCAAGACGACAAAGAAGACGACGGAAGATACGGAAGCCGCTGCCGAACTTACGACTGCGGCCACCAAGAAGGTGAAGTCCGAACCAGCCGATACGGCCGAGAAAAAACCAGCTCGAACGAAGCGGGTGAAGAAAGCGGAAGGGGATGGTGCGCTTGATGATGCGCCGGCCAAACCTAAGCGCACGCGTAAGAGTAAGGCAGAAAAGGCTGCTGAAGGTGCCGATGGCGCTGAAGCGGCGGCCAAACCTAAAAAACCTCGTAAAACAGCAGCCTCTAAGTCCAAGAAGGTCAAGGCGGCCGAAGAAGTGCCGTTTGATACGGATGCTGATGATGTTGATGACGAGGTCGACGGCGAGCTTTCGAGCGATGCTGTTCTCGCCGATGACGATGACGGAATGGTTGACGAGGAGGTTGCCGAACTCGATGCATGGCAGCCTGAAGGCGAGGATGCTGAGCGTGTGGACGCTGCCGATGGGTCTGAGGATTCCGATGAGGATGATCAGGACGCCGACAACCGCACGCCGCGCAACGGCTACGGTGAACTCGTGCGTCTGGGGCGTTCCCGCGGCTGGGTGACGCTTGCCGACATCAACGATTATCTGCCCGAAAGCGCACTTCGTACTTCGGAAAATCTTCAGGAAGTAACCGAACAGCTCGGCCGCCTGGGTATTCAGGTTTTTGAGGCCCCGCCCGATGAGGATGACATTCTCATCAACGGCATGGGCGGCGACAACAGCGACGACATTGACGAAGATGACGCCGCTGTGATGCTGACGCCCGAAGAGTCTGTCGGTCTTTCAAAGGATCCGCTGCGTGCCTATCTGCGCGGCGTCGGTTCGCATAAGCTGCTCACTCGTGCCGGAGAAATCGAAGTTGCCAAGTCGATTGAACAATTCACGATCAAGCTTGTGGCAACTATCGTGGATTATCCGATCGCAGTGGAAGAAATCCTGCGGCTTGGAGAGGCGCTTAAAGACGAGAACACCGCGGTAGATACCGTCGTGGACGGCTTTAATGATGCCGCTGCTGAGGAAAATGCCAACTCAACCGCTGATGAGATTGCCACTGACATTGGCGCAGCAGCCATGACGGTGGATCAGCTCGCGGAAATGCGCGCCCGCGTGCTTTCACTTTTTGAGCTCGCCCGCAAATCGCTTGACCGTGTGCGTGAAACCTATGGCGATCCAAAGCGAGAGAAGGAGTACCGCAAGGCGCTTGCTGACATGTCGGCGGCTTTGTCGCCGATCCGCTTCTCTGTGAAGCTCGTTACTCAAATGACGGATCACATCAGCCAGCATATGGATGAAGTGAACAACACGCTCAAGAAGATGCGCGCAACCTTGGCTAACCAATGCCGCATGCCGCAAGTGCAGGTTGTGGAGCTTCTCAAGAGCGACGGCGTCACAGATCCCGAATGCTTTGAAAAGATTTCGGCTGCCGGCAAGCCCTGGTCGGATGCTGTGAGTCATTCGATGGCGGTGCTCAAGGAAGAGCAGGCGGTGCTGATCAGCGCTGAACGTGAAGGCTTGCTCAAACTTTCTGAGCAGCGTGAGCTCGGCCGTGCGATGAAGCTTGCGCAAACGAACCTCATGCAGGCCAAGGCAAAGATGATTGAGGCTAATCTGCGCCTCGTAATCTCTATTGCCAAGGGTTACGTCAATCGTGGTCTTGCCATGACGGACCTGATTCAGGAAGGCAACTTGGGTCTCATGAAGGCGGTCGACAAGTTCGAATACCGCCGCGGCTACAAGTTCTCAACCTATGCGACTTGGTGGGTTCGTCAATCGGTTACCCGTGCGGTGGCGGATTTCGGCAACACTATCCGCATTCCGGTGCATATGACGGAGTCCTACAACAAGCTGCGCCGTCAGAAGCAGAAGTTCCTGCAGCAGCACGGTCGTCAGCCGACTGAGCAGGAACTCGCCGAGCTCGCGGATCTGCCGCTTCAGAAAGTGAATTTGCTCACGCAGGCGATGCGCGGGGTGGAATCCATTGACGCCCCGATCGGTGACGAGGAAGATGCAACGAAGCTCGACTTCGTACGCGGCAATGAGCGCGACGATCCGGGTGTGGCCTTCCAGGACCGCTCAATGATCGACTGTATTCAAAAGTCGCTCAATGAACTCAATCCGCGTGAGGCTCAGGTGTTGCGTTTACGCTATGGCATCGGTACGAATCAGGATCACACGCTCGAGGAAGTGGGCCGTACGCTCGGTCTCACGCGCGAACGAGTGCGCCAGATTGAGTCTGCTGCCATCCGCAAACTCCGCACACCGGACTTTACGGAACGTCTGCGTGACTATCTCCAGAGCTGAGATAACTTCGTCTAAGAGGATGTTATTTCTGCTAAAGCGCAGATGATGCGAAGACCTCCGACAGGCATGCCTGCGGAGGTCTTAAATTTTGCTTTATCCCAATCTCGCATCAGCGAACTTCAGCAGCAAATGCTGCAGACATTCGTTGCAGCGGCAGCTGATGAACTGCTCAATAATCAGCTACAATCGTCATCTTTCTAAGACATGGGGGCCTGTAGCCAAGTTGGTTAAGGCACCGGACTCATAATCCGGCTATCCTGGGTTCAAGCCCCAGCGGGCCTACCATTCAATTCATTCGCGGACGACGACTGCAGCAACGATCGTCCGTCGACGCTTCTTGTTCCGAGCGCGGGAGACCTTCAGCGTCCCGCTCCGGACGCTTCGACGTGTTGTGTTGAAGCCTGTTCCGAGTGCGGCCGCTATTTTGCGGCTTCGCCGTCCCCGCGTTCTCTCTGCCCAAGATATTCGGATGTCTTCTTTCGATCAGTTCGGTCTCGATCCCCGCATTCTTTCTGCCATTGAGCGTATGGGTTACACCCAGCCAACGCCGATTCAGGAAAAAGCTATTCCTGTGGTGCTCATGGGAGGCGATGTGATGGGCGCGGCACAGACTGGGACAGGGAAGACAGCAGGCTATGGGCTGCCCCTTATTGCGCGCATTCTGCCCAAAGCGAATACTTCGATGTCGCCGGCCCGCCATCCGGTTCGGGCACTCATTCTGGCTCCCACGCGCGAGCTCGCGGATCAGGTTTCCGACAATCTCATTAAATACTGTGCCGATACGCCGCTGCGCGCCGGGGTGGTTTATGGGGGCGTCGATATTCGGCCGCAGGCCGATATGCTCCGGCGAGGCGTAGAGATCCTTACGGCAACGCCGGGCCGGCTGCTCGACCATGTGCAGCAGCGTTCGGTCAATTTGTCTCAGGTCGAAATTGTGGTGCTTGACGAAGCCGACCGCATGCTTGACATGGGGTTCCTGCCCGATATTTCCCGCATTCTGCAGCTTTTGCCCCAGCATCGACAGAGTCTTCTCTTTTCTGCGACTTTTTCGCCTGAGATTAAAAAGCTCGCCAAGAGCTTCCTCAAGGACAACCCGACAGTAATCGAAGTTGCCCGCGAAAATTCCACTGCTGAGACGGTGACGCAGGAGCTTTTTGCCGTCAACGACCGCGAAAAGACAGATGTGCTCATCGATATGCTTAAGACGCGCGGTCCGGAAGGGACGCCGCTCACGCAGGTGCTCGTTTTCGTCAATGCCAAGATTACCTGTCGTCGTCTCGCACGCACGCTTGAGCGCGTCGGCATCAATGCTGACGCCATTCACGGTGACAAAACGCAGGAAGAACGTCAGGTGGCGCTCGAGGGCTTCAAGAACGGCGCAATCCATGTGCTCGTTGCAACCGATGTTGCCGCCCGTGGTCTTGATATCAAGGAGCTTCCTTTCGTTATCAATTACGACGTCCCTTACAGTGCAGAAGATTACGTTCACCGCATTGGCCGCACCGGCCGTGCCGGCGCAAAAGGTGTGGCAACAATGCTGGCTACGCCTGAAGACAAACGTCTCGTTGAAGCGATTGAGGCTTTGACCAAACAGACTTTTAAGCCGATTTCGATTTCGCCGATGCCGCGTGCGCGCCGAGGCTCTGGTGCCCCCTATCGCCGCGACGACCGCTCGTCCTATGCTGAACGTGTCGATACGCCTGAGGATGAACGTCTTGCGCGTGAACGCGCTCGTGCGTACATGCCGCCTGCGCAGCGTCATCGTGACCCCATTTTCGATATGCCGTATCTGGAAAATCCGCGCGCGGCCTCGTCGACACAGAAGGCCGATGCACCGGTCTTTCTTGAGCGGCAAGAAAAGCGTCGTCCGGTTGCGGCGCTGCTGGGCGGCCGCGGTCGTTAAGGTCCATCTGTCTTCATAGGCAACACAAAGCGGTACGGCGCTGTTCGGCCGCTTTTTTGTTTGCGGAATATTGAATGAAAAAAGCCGGTGACAGCTGCGTCAACCGGCTTTTTAGCATGGTGATTGTAAATAGATCGATTAGGTCATTGGCACAATGCCGCGGCCGAAGAAATAGCTCACCAGCACACCGATGATCACGGCGATGAAATTGAGCCAAATGCCAGCCTTTACCATGTCGCCGATGCGGATGCGCCCGGTACCGAAGACAATGGCGTTCGGGGGCGTGCCCACAGGCATCATAAAGGCACAGGACGCTGCAAAGACCGTGGCAAAGAGAATCGGCTCAGGGTTGAAGTGCAGGCTTCCCGCTGCCGCGTCGATCACCGGCATCATGGTTGCGGCCAACGCCGTATTAGAGGTGACTTCAGAGACGAAGGTGACGATTGTGGAGACGCCAAACATCATGGGCAGTTCGCCGATCCCTTCAAAGACCTGAGCTTGAGCACCGATGAGGGCAGCAACGCCGGTTGACTGAATGGCTGCGGCCATAGAGAGACCGCCGCCGAATAAAAGCAGCACGTCCCAGGCCACGACATCCTTGGCGCTGTTCCAGTCGAGCGCATGAATGCCGCGCTTCGGGTCAACAGGAATGATGAAGAGCAGCACGCCTGCGAGCATGGCGATGACTTCTTCAGTCAGGGGTTTGAGCGGTGTTGCACCGCCAATTTCCAGGCCGCGCAGAAAGGGTCCAAAGATCCACAGCAGTGCGGTTCCAGCAAAGACGGTAAGGACGATTTTTTCTCCTCGGCTCATGGGCCCGAGCTTTTTCAATTCATTGCGAATCCACTCGCGGCCGCCGGGAATTCCATCCATCTTGACCGGAAAGAGCACGTTGAGAAGCAGGAAGGTTGCGGGGAGAAGGAGGAGCGTCACCGGAACCTGCATCCAGTCAAGGAATGACACCTCCGTATGGTAGCGGTCGGCAACAAAGCGCGCGAAGATGCCGTTGGGGGGCGATCCGACGAGCGTGGCCATGCCGCCGATCGAGGCCGCGTAGGCAATGGAGAGGAGGACGACGACACCGAAGTTTTTTTCGTCCTGCGTGATTTCGGGACTTTCTTGAGTTGAACGAATGACCCCCATAACTGCGATGGCGATTGGCACCATCATCGCTGCGGTAGCCGAATTGGAAACCCATGCGGAAAGGAAGGCCGTCGAGATCATCAGCCCGAAGATGATCTGCTTGGGCTTAGTGCCGAAGATCGAAATAGTAGCGAGTGCGATGCGTCGATCCAGATGCCAGCGATGAATGGCCGCCGCAATCAGAAAGCCGCCTAAAAAGAGGAAGATGGTCCCGGAGGCATAGTGCCGCATTGTATTGACGGGAGTGGCGACTTCCAGAAGCGGATAAAGGATGATGGGGATCATCGCTGTCACAGCGATGGGGATTGCTTCAGTGAACCACCACACAGCCATTAGCGTTGTGACGGCGGCGCAGGCTTTGCCGGCGTGCGTGAATGGGACAGCCTGGCCGGAGGTGTTCACAAACTGATCGGGCATCAGGTAGTAAACAACAACGGCAAGAATAGGGCCGAGAATAAAGGCCCAGATCTTCGTCTGGTTCGACATGGCGTCGATCGAGACGGATGATGATTGGAGTGGCATGGGTGTCGCTCCTTGATTATTGTCAAAGTGGAGGAAATCTTCTTTACAATCCTATCAGGAGTTTGTCAACTGACAAGCGAAGAGCCGTGCTTTATTTCACTTAGGCTGCAGTAATGAGATCGGTTAGATGATCAATTAATTGATGTTTATGAAAAAGATAGGGAATTAGGACTATCGAGAATAAGGAAATATTCGTAGCGCATTTTGGGAGGCTCCCAGCTCAAAAGCCGTTTTGAGACTTGCATAATCGGTCTCAGAGGCATAAGCTTGATCCTCACAGCATGAAGAGAGGTAATCCATTAAGGGTTTACCCGCCAACCTGCCTTCTCGGGCAAGGTGGTTCGGTGCTGCATCGGAGCCCACCTCCCTGCAGTCCCATGCGGCCGAGAGCCTCTGAGAGAGGTTTCAGCAGTCGGTAAAGAGAGCGAGATCTTCAGTCTCCGTGTCCCCATCATCATCAATCTAAGGGACGAAGAGACTTCCGCCAGAGTGGTGCTCCCGCGGGGAGCCGCCCTGAGACATCAGGGAATGCGGCCTTCCTGCGCTTCAAAATTCAGAGAGTATTGTTCAGAAGTGCAGTGTCGGCTTTTCCTCAGGCGGAATTGTTCCGGATTGCCGAGTTGTGGTCGCAATAGATCAGACATCGGCTAAAGAGGAGAAGAAATTATGTCCAACCGTTTGACGATCAAGGGTCAGGTCACAATTCCCAAGGCTGTTCGCGATTTTTTGGGTCTGCAGGAAGGCGGCTCGAGCGTCGAATTTACTATCAATGATGACGGTTCCGTTACGGTTCGCAAGGCCTGCGCAGCGGCAGAGCAGTCCGTGCAGACCGCATCGGCTTCGCCCGTGCGTTCACGTCTGCAGCGGCCAACGCGGGGCTTTCGCGCTTCCGCTCCTCGCGCAGCCTCACATTGCGGTGTGTTGGCACTGCTCGCCGGCGGTATTTGATTGGCCGCCCGAGCGAATAGGATGAGAGTCGTGCAGCAGCAAAAGCGGAGTGCTGCAGGCTAACGTTCTGGCCAAAAGGAATTAAAAAAAACGAGAGGCGCTTCTTTTAAGGAAGCGCCTCTCAATGTCTCTAGATAAAGAACAGAGCTCAGGACTGTTGATTTTTGTCGGAGCTTGACGGCTCATGCTGAGCGGCAGCGGACTCGCTCGAACTCAAGCTGCCGGCAGACCGGGCCGTTTCTTGCGGCGTTTGGCCGGCGGTTTGGTCGGACGACTGCGGAAGGGTTTCTTGGCTCTTTTCTTCTTCCTTTTCCAGTTTGAGCGCAGCTTTGTCTTGTTCCTTCAAAGCTTTCTTCAAGGTTGAGCGCTGGATTAACGGGAACTGGACTTTAACAAGGAGCCCGTGCGGCAGTGCGTCGTCCAGCACAACTGTGCCGCCGGAACGACGGACAATGCGGTCGACGATGGCCAGACCAAGGCCCGATCCTGTGACGCCGCTGCGGGCAGATTCGCCTCGTTCGAAGGGGCGCATCACACGTGCACGCTGACTTTCCGGCAAACCTGTACCCTGATCGGCAATGTCGAGTTCAGCGGTTTGGTTGTCGGCGCTCTTTTTCACCGTCATAGTGAGACGAAGCTTCCCGTCGTCACTGCGCCCATATCGCTGCGCGTTGACGATTAAGTTCTGGACGGCACGCGAGAGCTCAAGCGGGTGTGCCATCACGAAAACGTCAGGGGTGAGCTGCGTGGTCACTTCCATGGTCGGGTCGGCATCAATGCGGGCATTGTGGATGGCCGTTTGAACCGCTTCGCTGAAGTTCACCATCACTTGTTCCTCGTTGGAGCGGCGGGCATAAGCGAGGAATTGGTTGACGATGTTTTCCATTTGCTCAAGGTCACTCACCATGGCCTCACGGGAGTCCTCAGGCAGATGGGAAGCCAATTCAATTTCCAGACGCAGGCGTGTGATCGGCGTACGCAAGTCGTGAGAGACGCCGGCCAAAAGCAGTTCGCGGTCGGCCTCCATGTGCGCGAGATCTTCCACCATACGGTTGAAACTCACATTGACTGCCTGAATCTCAGAGGTGGAAGCGTCTTCTGGGAGCGGCTCCGGTTTGATGCCTTTACTCACTTGATTGGCAAAATCGGACAGTTTGGCAAGGGGCTGCACCACATGACGAGCAAGCAGCGTGGCGCCAAAGAGCGAAGCCATCCCAGCGGCTACAGCCCACCACAGCCAGGCAGTGCCGTACGGGGGATCCAGCACGTCGTCCTTGGTCTGAAGCCAATACTGGTCGCCGTCAATGTCGAAGGTCACCCAGAGACCGGGATTGCCGTTCACGGAGGTCGCCAAAATCGTCTCGGGTCCCAGCGAACTTTTCACCATTTGGTCAATCAGACCATTGAAGCTTTCTGAGGGCATCTTGGTGATCGTATCGGTGGGGTCGCGAGGGGAAATGAGCACCCCTTCGCGCACGGCGAGCGTTTTCAAAAGATCGACGCGGTAGAGGGGATCAGCCGTGACGAGGGCGTACTTCGTGAGGTTGACGGTTGAAACGATGTGCTGAGCAACCCCTTGTGAATAGGGCAGTTCAGAAAGTACGCGAAAGCTTTGCAGCCAGCCGATGACGGAAAAGAAGAGCAGGCCGCAGAGCAGGAGAAACGTGCGCCAGAAGAGACTCGGCCGCCGTGTTTTGAGTTGAGAGATCCAGGCCAAAGCGGACTCCTCGCGTCAGAAGGTGAAAAAAGAAGGCGAAGGAAAAAGTTTAGCCATTTGGCGGATGCCGCGGGCGATGAGATTGCCTTCACTAGAGAGCTCTAAGCGAAAACAGGCCCGTGCGGGCCTGTTTGAGAGACGGTCTGTCGAACGCTCGCTTGCGTAATTAAGCGTGACCGTCCGGGATAAAGACGTATCCCAGTCCCCAGACTGTCTGCAGATAGCGGGGCTTGGAGGGATCGGGCTCAAGGAGCTTACGCAGACGCGAAACCTGAACGTCAAGGGAACGGTCAAAGGCCTCATATTCGCGGCCGCGCGCCATTTCCATAAGCTTGTCGCGTGAGAGCGGCTGACGGGGATGGCGGGCAAAGGCCTTCAACACAGCGAATTCACCGGTGGTGAGCGGCACAATTTCACCGTTCTTTTTAAGCACGCGGGTGCCCAGATCCAGTTCAAATTCGCCGAACTTCACCACTTCATTTTCCATTGAAGGGGCGCCCGGTGCGTCCTGACGCGGACGGCGGCGCAGCACAGCGTGGATGCGGGCAAGCAGTTCGCGCGGATTAAACGGTTTTCCGAGATAGTCGTCGGCGCCGAGCTCGAGACCGAGAATACGGTCGACGTCTTCTCCGCGGGCCGTCAGCATGATGACCGGCGTCATATCCTTTTCAGCGCGCAGACGCTTGAGGATGGCCAGACCGTCTTCACCCGGCATCATCAGGTCCAGAATCAGCACGTCGAAGTGTTCGCGCACCCAAAGGCGCTTCATAGCTTCGCCGTTTTCGCTGACGAGGACGTTGAAGCCATTTTCGCCGAGATAGCGGCGCAACAGGTCTCGCAGACGGGGGTCGTCATCAACAATGAGAATTTTGGGAGTGCGTTCAACCACTTTAGGCTCCTTGGACCGGCTTCTTTAATAAATCTATCAAGAAGTGGCGGATGATTTGCAGATGCATGAATTGTTTCATCAGAAAGGGCTTTGCGCCACCCTCTGGCAATCGAGAGTTACAAATAGGCGCCCGCGCTTTCGAATTGCAAACTTTTGCGCTGTCTTTGATGTTGGCAGGGATGGAACAACCTAGTCTTCAAGAAGAATGATCGGACTTGATAACCATGGAGAAGGGCGGGAACGGCGAGATGAATGATTCTTGTTGAGACAATATATGTCGCTTTAGCGTGATTGAATCAGTCGATTCAACAGTGATCTCAAGGCAATGTTCTGTCACGCTTTCGAACGCTTCGCTTCAGCTTCTCACTAGAGCGCACTGATATATTCCAATCAAAGAGAAGACCCTGAATACGTGAACTTCGTCAGCAGGCCTCCCATCGAGACATCTGCTTCACGAAGCTCCGCAATCCTCTTAGAGAGGCGTTGATTTTTATGCTTCATCATCATTCCTGCAGTGCGCTTGTGCTCGCTTGTTGTCTCGCTGCAAGCGGAGCGGCTTCGGCTTGGCCGGATCCGGCCAATTTGGGCAGCAAGACTGCTGGTTCGGACGGCTGTGAACCAGCCAGTACGCCGTGTTTGCAGCTCTGGAGTGAAATGTCTGCTCAGGAGCGCGCAAAGCTTTGGCCGTATCTGGACGAAGCTTCAAAGACTTCTTATTGGCGAGGGCTGAGCAATGAAGAGCGAAACGAACTTCGCTCTTGTATGAGTGCAAGAGATCAAGAAGCGCTTCGCCGCCGTTTTTCGCTTGATGCCCGCGGCGACGGCGGTCAGGTGAAGCACCCTAAGCTCTGCCGCGAAGACATGCGCTTGATGCGAGAGCAAATTATGGAAGTGCACATGCAGCACCTAGGAAGTGCCGATCGACGCCATGGGGCGAAGGATCTCAATGCCCCCGGGCGCTGAGACAAGCCATTTAATGAATTGGGCAGCCGCTGCACTCATGAGCTGCAGCGCCAAGAAAGCTCATACTTCTTCGAATTTTTTGACGCCGTTGGCGGCGGCTTCAATTACCGCCAGGCAGAGGTCTGCAGCTGCATCACGCTTATGCGCCAGTGCATTGCGTTCAATATAGGCGAATCGCAGCAGAAATCCCGTAGCAGCTTCGACGGCTGCATGTGATGCGGGGGTGTCGGGAAGTTTCAGCAAATCGAGAATCCGACCCGAAAAAAGGCTGGCAGATGCGTTAAACCGTTCCCGCAAAAGCGGTTTGATGTCTGGCGCATTATGAAGCAGTGAAAAACCGTCAGCGCGTTCAGCCGTAAAGTCAAGAAATGCACAAATGAGTCTGCGCAGTGTCTCGCGCGGCGCTTCGCCGGCGAGCGGCTTTATTTCAGCGGCGCGCGCGGCCAGAATCTCGCCTTCGGCAACGAGGAGCGCTTCAAGCAGCGATTCATGGTTCTTAAAGTAGTGATAGACCAGATTCCTCGAAATGCCGGCCTCTTGAGCAACATCGGCCAGCGATAAATCAAATGCGCCGTTTCTGACGCAGCATCGGCGGGCGGCTGCAAGAATGGCCTGCCGGCGTTCTTGCGGCGAAAGCCGAGTGCGCGGGCGAGTGGATGAAGTTTCGCAGGATGGTGTCATGAAGGCAGAAGCGGCGTAAAAGGAGAAAACTGTTCAGATACTGAAGCAGGACTAGAGTCGCCGATCAAATCGGTTTAACAATTGAATTTCTTATTATCCTGCAGGCGCGGTGAGCAGACCAAATCGGCCCGAGTGAACAAATGCCCCGACCGTATAATTGCAGCTGTTCCCAGACTCTAAAGGGACGGTTTATGTGTTGAACCGCAGCCCGAGCTTTCCATGACTGACACCTTGATTCCTCATATTCTGGCGCTTGATACGGCGCAGGAAGACTGCGGCGCTGCGATTCTTCTTGCGGACGGTTCGCTTTTCATGCATGTGGAGCACGTAGGCAGCCGCCACAGCGAACGACTGCTGCCGATGGTGCGGGATCTCATTCATGAAGCCGGTATTGAAAAAACGGATTTGGGATTGATTGCCTTCGGCGAAGGCCCGGGAAGCTTTACCGGACTGCGCGTCGCCTGCGGCGCGGCACAGGGACTCGCCTGGGCGCTTGAAGTTCCGGTGGCGCAAGTCTCCAACTTGGAAGCGCTGGCTGAATGGCTTCGAGAGACTCATTCGGAGGCTGCTCGTCCGGGAACCCGCATTGCGGTTTTAAACGATGCCCGCATGCACGAGTGCTATGCCGGGATGTGGCGCGTGCCCGCAGCTGCTGAGGATCGTCTCGAGCAGCTGGATGGTCCCGTATTGGTTGCGCCCGAAGATGCCCAGATTTATCTGGAGCGTTTTAATGCAGATATGCTATGCGGCAGCGGCTCCAAGGTGTATTCGGAGGCAATGAATATCCAAAACGATGGCGGCATCCGCATAGTTAATGCGGCGGATTCGCATCCCGACGCTATTGCCCGCATTGCCCGCCGTATGGCGCTTTCGGGCGGCACCATTCGTCCCGAACTTGCTCATCCCGTCTATGTTCGCAACCGCGTGGCGCTGACGATGGCCGAACGTGCGGCAGGGGAGCGTTTGTGACGACGGCTCCGGCACCGGATCGTTTTTCCGACGGCCGCCCGCTGAGCGGCCGGTCGGATCTCATCGTGCGCGCAATGCGTCCAGACGATGTCGACACACTGGCTCTATTGGAGGGGCAGGTGGAAGAGTCGCCTTGGAGTGCCGGGAACTTTTTGGATTCGCTCAATACGGGACACCTTTGCCTCGTTGTTCAGTCCGCTTGTGCCTCGTCCGAAGCAGGCTTGGCAGCATGGGCGGCGGCGAGTCTTGTACTTGACGAAAGTGAACTCCTTATCATCGGTACGGCACCCTCCATGCAGCGTCAAGGCATTGGCCGTGCGCTGCTCACTGAACTAGAAGCCGAGCTCGCGCGGCGCGGAGCATCGTCCCTCTATCTGGAGGTGCGCGAAAGCAATACCCCGGCACGCCGTCTCTATGAGCACAACGGATTTGTTGTCGTCGGCCGACGCCGAGGTTATTACCGCCATCTGAGCGGCCGGGAAGATGCCCTTCTGATGCGCCGCGAACTTCCGGGAGCCTCTAAAGCGCCAGCAGCGTTAATCGATGAGGAGGCACTATGACGCAAGAGCTTGAGCAGCCTGCCTTCAGCCGAGAATCGATAGAAATGCTCGACGCCATGGGGCTCGGTCCCGTATGGCTCCTGCGTGATTCGATGGATCCGTTGGTGCCGAGAGAGGCTTTGCGGCCTGCAGTGCGGCCGCAGTCCCCGGCACAGAAACGATCTGCTTCGCCGGCACGTGCTGAACTCACTGCAGCCAAAACGGGAAGTCTCCCACAGGCGCCTCAATCCGCTCGCACTGCACAGACATCCGCAGCTTCTCCGGCTGCACCCGAGGCAGCCTCGCAGCCGGCGGTCGGCATGAGCACGGAACTTCTGAGCGAAATTGCTTCGGCCGATTGGGAGGCGCTGCAGACCCTTTCGCAGCACTGCACTGCTTGTGCGCTTTCAGCGATGGGCCGTCAGCACGTTGTCTTCTCCGACGGCGGCCCCGGACCGAAACTCGTTGTCGTGGGAGAGGCTCCTGGGGCAGAGGAGGATCTTCAGGGCATTCCTTTTGTCGGCAAGTCCGGCAAGCTCCTGACAGCTATGCTCGATTCGCTCGGACTGGTACGCCGACGCGACTGTGTGATTTTGAATGTGCTCAAATGCCGTCCGCCGCGCAACCGAAATCCTCAGCCCGAAGAGATTGTTTGCTGCGGACACTGGCTTGCCCGGCAGCTTGAATTGCTCAAGCCCGATGTGCTTTTCCTCGCAGGGCGATTTGCCATTTCGTCGCTTCTGAAGCCTGCTGACGAAATGTTTTCGATCTCTAAGATGCGCGGGCGCATTCATCTGGCGCATCTCCCCGACGGACGGCAGGTGCCGGCGGTTGCGACCTACCATCCCTCCTATTTGCTTCGATCGCCGGCAGCCAAGCTGAAGGCTTGGGAAGATCTGCTGCTGCTCAAGGCGGCGATGAAGCAGGCAGGGCTGACGCTGCCTGTTCGGGAAAAGCATTGGGATTAAGCCTATTGAGGCTGCGCAATCAAGCTCTTTTTTTGCAGTTCCATTCGTTTGCAGCGACCTGTTTGCTGCTTCATCATCCAGACGGCCGAATGCGGATGATGCAGGTTTATGCCTATGGGTTTGTGCGTCGGGCGAGTATTATCTGAACGCTGAGGCTTAAAGCTGCCGAGCTTGAGAGGCTCACCTTTCCCTCTGCCTTTGATCTCCCTAAAGAGGAACACGAATTCAAATGACTTCGTCCAATGACGCTTTCCCTCGAAAAGCGGCCCCCCGCACTGCACCTTCAACCCCAACGTATGATGAGGCGCTGCGAATCTGCGGCCGAGAAGCGGCTGTGACATTCATTGCCGCTTTGGGGCTTTTTGCTTTCTTCTGGGGGAGCATTGCGCTCTTTAAAGATGTTCATGAACGTTTTTGGGGGCTGCCGCTGTGGTTTTGGGTTGCCGTCTGCGGCGGGTATGTGCTCTCAGTGCTGGTGGTGATGTTCATTGTGAAGCGGTATTTCAAGGCGATGCCGCTTGATATGGTGCCCGAGGAGAGGGCGTTTGCCGGTGATCACGAAGACTCTTCAGCAGAAAAGGCAGCGCAATGACCAGCCGGACAATCCTCATTTTCATTCCGATCCTGCTCTTTTTCGCGGCGCTTGCGGTGACTGCGGTGTGGACGGAGCGGCGACGCAGCCGAGAAAAAGAAAAACAGCGCTTTGCCGACGAGTATTTTTTAGGCAGCCGCAGTCTTTCCGGAGTTGTGCTCGCAATGACTTTGGTAGCCACTTACGGGTCCGTCAGCTCGTTTGTGTCTGGTCCGGGCATCGCCTGGAAGCTTGGGCTTGGCTGGGTAGTTTTTGCTGCGCCCCAGATCATTGCAGGTTTTTTTATTCTGGGTCTCTTGGGTAAAAAGATGGCGCTGGCATCCCGAGCATCCGGCGCAATTACTGTAACGGGGCTTCTTGAGGTGCGCTTCGGCAGCCGTGCATTGACGGTGCTGCTGTCGCTTGCATTGCTGATCTGCTTTTGCGCCATGATGACCGGACAGTTCATCGGCGGCGCTGCGATTTTTGCAGAGGCGGCAGGCATTGATCCCGTTTTGGGGCTTCTGCTCTTTGGCCTCCTAACTGTTTTCTATACGACCTTCGGCGGCTTTCGAGCGGTTGCATGGACTGATTTTGTTTGTGCAGTCCTAATGATTGTCGGCATGGTGATGCTGGGGTGGGCCGTCATCGGGGAGGCCGGCGGACTGACTGCCGCTATGGAGCGCGCTGCTGCCGCCCAACTTGCAGATCCGTCAGCGGATTTGTCTTCGAGCCCTATTTTTTCACCCAATGCCAATGGCGCACTTCCCTGGACGTTATTGTTTTCGGCTTGGATTTTGGTGGGTTTCGGAACGGCCGGGCTGCCGCAGTCGGCTGTGCGGTGCATGAGTTACCAGTCTTCTGCTGATCTTCATCGCGCGATGATCGTGAGTACCATAGTGTGCGGTGCACTGATGATCGGCATCACCGTAATCGGTGTTTTTGCGCGCGGGCTGCCTGACTTTGATCTTGCAGGCGCATCTACGGATCACGTCGTGCCGCGCCTCATTACTCAGCATCTCACGCCGATAGAGGCCGGCATCACCTTGATCGGCCCGCTGGCAGCCACCATGTCGACAGTGAGTTCGCTTTTGATCGCAGCTTCATCGGCGGTTGTGAAGGATCTGCTTTTGGCAGCACGTCCGGAGCTTGAACATCAGCCTAAGGTGCTTCTGCGCATTTCGCGCTGGGCAACGTTGGTGCTCGGACTTGCCGCCATGGCGGCTGCCGCTCGTCCCTTTGACCTCATTGCCTGGATCAACATGGGCAGCTTCGGAGGATTGGAAGTTGCCTTCTTATTCCCATTAGTCTTGGGACTTTTCTGGCGACGAGCCACAGCCAAGGGGTGCGTAGCCTCGATCACGGTTGGGCTCATGCTCTATGCGGGACTGCTGCTTTTCAAGCCCAACCTTTGGGGATTCCATGCCATCGTTCCGGGGCTCTTAGTGACGGCAGTGGTCTTTGCTCTAGTGAGCTTCTTCACGAAGCAGCACCCCAACGCCAAACTCAGATACTTCTTTCCCAAACCGCACGAGGCCTAAAACTGCCGGCCGGATGTGCGGCAAATAAAATGCGCCGTCTTGAGGCGTTAAAAGGATCAAGACGGCGCTGATGTCTGTCGGAGAGAGCCGCTTTGCGCTTCACCTAAGAGCGGTGGCGGCTTTCATATCTTTAACAAATGCGGTGAGGCGCTCGAGCATCACAGGAACATTGCTGAGATTTTCCGTGATCACCTGAGCAACGGCAGATCCGGCAATGGCGCCGTTTGCGCCAGCTTCAAGCGCAGCACGGACATGATCAGGACGCGATACGCCAAACCCCAAAAGCAGTGGCGACGAGCCCGCAGCGCGAAGCGCAGCGATTTCGGCTTCACCGGGGCGCCCGGCAGTTTTATCCGTACCGGTAATGCCCGCGCGGGAGAGGAGATAAACATATCCCGTAGAGCGCTGAGCGACTTCTTTATAGAGGTCCGGAGTGCCGTTGGGCGGCGCGATGGCAATCAGATGAATGCCGTGCGCTTTGGCCGCAGCATCCCATTCAGGTTCAGCTTCGCGCATTGAAATCGGAACGTCCGGAATCAGCACAGCATCAACGCCGGCATCCTTGGCGGCCGCAAAGAAGTTTTCGACGCCGGGCGCTGTCACGAGGTTTACATAGAGCATAAGGCTCACGGGAATATCCGGGTGTTTTGCGCGGAACGATTTGATAATTCCCAGACATTTGGCGGTCGTTGAGCCCGCTGCGAGCGCGCGCTGAGCAGAAGCTTCAATGACCGGACCGTCTGCACAGGGGTCGGAAAAAGGAATGCCGAGTTCAAGTGCATCGGCTCCGCCGGCCGCTAAAGCTTCCAGAATTTGGGACGAGATTTCCGGCGTCGGGTCGCAAAGATTGACAAAGGGTACAAAGGCGCCTTCCTTCTTTTGTGCCAGCACGGCAAAACGTGCAGCGAAACGGTCTGACTGCGTCATGAGAGGGAATCCTTGAAAAATTTGGGTTGAATGCAGTTCGAGAGATATGTCGGGCGATCAGCCTTCCAGGACGGCCTGGGCAGCATCGGCGGCAAGACGGCCGTTCACAAAAAGTCCCTCATCTTCCAAACGCTGCGAGACCTGGAAGATATCCTTATCGCCGCGGCCGGAGAGGTTGACGACAAATTTTTGTTCGCGTTCAGGATTTTGGCGTGCCAGCTTGAGGGCATAGGCGAGCGCGTGAGCGCTTTCCAAGGCGGGAATAATGCCTTCGCGCTGGGAGAGTTCAATGAAAGCGGACAGTGCTTCACGATCCGTGATGCCGTGATATTCAGCCCGGCCGATTTCCTGCAGGTAAGCGTGTTCGGGTCCTACGGACGGGAAGTCGAGCCCGGCTGAGATAGAGAAAGACTCTTCAATCTGACCGTCCGGCGTCTGCATGTTGTAGGAGCGGGCGCCAAAGAAGATGCCGGGCGTCCCTTTTTCAAGCGTGGCGCCATGATCCGGCGTATCAAGACCGCGTCCGGCAGGTTCAACACCGATCAGCTTGACGCTCTTATGCGGTACGAAATCGGTAAAAAGGCCAATCGCGTTTGAACCGCCTCCCACGCAGGCGATGACGGCATCGGGCAGACCGCCCTCGAGTTTGGCAAACTGCGCACGAGCTTCTTCACCGATGATTTTCTGGAATTCACGCACGATGGTGGGGAAAGGATGCGGGCCCGCAGCGGTGCCGAGCATGTAATGCGTATCGGCAAAAGAACCAGCCCAGTCACGAAGAGCGGCATTGCAGGCTTCTTTAAGCGTGCTGCGGCCGTTATGTACCGGCACAACCTCTGCGCCCATCAATTCCATACGGAAGACATTGGGCTTTTGCCGTTCGACGTCTTTTGCGCCCATATAGACGCGGCATTTGAATCCAAGCAGCGCACAGGCAATAGCGGTGGCAACGCCGTGCTGCCCGGCGCCTGTTTCGGCAATGATTCGGGTCTTGCCCATGCGGCGGGCCAGAAGCGCTTGACCCAGCACTTGATTGGTCTTGTGTGCGCCGCCGTGAACCAGATCTTCGCGTTTGAGATAGATCGTGGTTTTGGTGCCTTGTGTCAGGTTGCGGCACTTTGTCAAAGGCGTCGGACGACCGGCATAGTCAGTGAGAAGCGTGTGAAGTTCCTGTTGGAATGTCGGATCATCTTTGGCAGCGATGAAGGCTTCTTCGAGCTGATCAAGTGCGGGAATAAGGATTTCCGGAACGAACTGGCCGCCGAATCGGCCGAAATAAGGGTTGAGCTTCATGATGGACTGTCCGTTGTAAATGAGAGTTCTGTGTAGAGCTGGGCTCACAATCAGTGGTGAGGCTTCGGCGCAGGAATGCCGCGGAGAGCGGCAAAGGCCGCAAGAATTTTGGCGGGTGATTTAATGCCAGGCGCGTCTTCAACGCCGGAATTGAAATCAAAACCCGCAGCGCCGGTGAAGGCTGCTTGGGCTGCATTGACGGGCGATAAACCCCCGGCGAGCAAAACCTGAGCAAGTACTTGGGGATCCGTTTGGAGTCCTTTCAGCACGGCGTGATCGAAAGTCGTTCCGGTGCCGCCGGAGCCAGAGGCATTGGCAGCATCCAGGAGCACGTTGGCTGCGCCGGCGTCCAGAAGGCTGCGAACTGCTCTGAGAAGGTGAGCATCCGTTTCGTCTGCGCGGCGGCACTGAATGCTTACGCCAATGACGGGTACGAAGGCCGTGCCGGGATAGGAGTGAACAAGGTTTTTGAGTGCTTCTGCGGAAAGCGTTCCGTGAATTTGGATGCGTTCAGGGGCAAATGTTTGCAGGATAGTTGGAATCTGAGAAAGTTCGGCGGCATCGATTACTGCACAGATCGCTACGGGCATTTGGAGACGCTGAGCATTGTCTCGGATGACTTTTGCCAGTCGCTTCGCCTCCGACAGGACAACACAGCGCTTTGATCGTGCCGCGAGGATGATTCCAACCGTTGAACACCCCGCCTCAGCAGCGGCCATTGCATCTTCTGGGCGCGTAATGCCGCAGACTTTCGAATGACCGAACAACAGTTCCCGCACGGCCAGAGACAAGTTGGAGGCTTGCGACAGGGCTGAGCCGCAAAGGAAAGCATTTAACCGAGGAGCTGCGGCGACGGCTTTTGCAATGGCGGTGAAGGACGTATAGCCCGATTCCGCAACGAGTACAACATCCTCAGGCAGTTCGCCCGTTAATGCTGACGCTACATTCGGCGCGCGGTTGACATCTACTTCGAGCGTACGAAGATTGCGGTTATTGATGCCGATTATTTTTGCACCGAGCTCAAGCGCCAGGCGAGCTTCTTCAACGGATGAGGCTTCGGTAAGCACCTCGAGTCCGAGTGCTTTGGCTTTGGCTGTCAGGTCTCGGTAACCGTCGGGGGCTAATACGGAAAGCATCAAAAGGACGGCATCGGCTCCGCAGCGGTACGCGGCGAGCAGCTGCCGATCACTCACAATGAAATCCTTTGCCAGCAAGGGGCGCGTGGTGCGTTCACGGACTGCAGCCAGGCGCTCAAAACTGCCGCGGAAGAATTCCGGCTCCGTCAGTACAGAAATGGCATCGGCGTAGGTGTCATAGACCAACGCATAATCATCCAGATCAATGGCCATCTTCATGACGCCTTTTGAGGGCGATGCGGCCTTGATCTCCAGAATCACTCTGCGGCCGGGAAGGCGCAGGGCAGACGAAAAAACACCGTATCGCTGCGCGAGCGCATTGCCATCAATGCCGGCAGCGGCAAAATGCTCGCGCCGATCCAATTCGGCTGCATCGAATTCGGCGCGTGTGACGGCAGGAAGCGCAGCCGCACGCTGAACAGACGAGGCAGCAATTTTTTCAAGCACGGTGCTTGCCATGGACGCGTGGTTCAGTAGGGCGACGGCGTCAGTGGCTTGGGCATTGCGAAAAAGATCAAACTGCATTTTGTCGTTTTCGGTCGTGAGTGATGTGGCTAGGCTTAGGCAGCTTTTTGTGAGGATGCCGTATGGGACGCGGCATATGCACGATGAGCGTTGAGCACTTCGAGCCCCTTGCCGGAAGCCATGGTGCGGCGAGCAAGTTCAACGGCTTCAGGCAGGCTCTTCGCAAGCCCGCCGATTTTCAGCAGCAGTGCCAAATTGGCTGCCACGAAGGCTTGCTGTGCTTCTGTACCCTTACCCGTCAGGATCGCTTCCGTAATGAGGGCATTGTCTGCCGGAGCGCCGCCTTTGATTTCTTCAATGGAATAGAGGCGCTTGGCGCCAAGATCGGCCGGTGTGAGCGTGCTGCGCTCGATCGAACCGTCTTCCTTCAATTCTGCAATTTCGGTCGTGCCGTGGACAGCAGCCTCATCGAGACCGCTGCCATGAACAACGTAGGCACGCTTGACGCCGAGAAGACGCAAAGTTTGTGCGACCGTTTCGAGAAGAGCTGGAGAATAAACGCCGATCAGCGCATAGTCCGGGTGAGCGGGATTGGTGAGCGGCCCGAGAATGTTGAAAATCGTGCGGGTTTTTAAAGCAGCGCGCACAGGACCGGCAAAACGCATGGCCGGATGGTAGAGCTGTGCAAAGCAGAAGCAAAATCCCGTGACGTTGAGCAGTTGGGCGCTTTCATCGGGCGTCAGACGAATGTCGACGCCAAGAGCCGTGAGGAGGTCTGATGCCCCGGTAGGGGAAGAGACACCGCGGTTGCCGTGCTTGGCAATCTTGAGTCCCGCTGCAGCAGCCAGAAGCGCTGTTGTAGTTGAGACGTTGATTGTCTTCATCCCATCGCCGCCGGTGCCGACGATTTCCCCGACTTCCACCCCCTGAGGACGCGGGAAGTATGCCGCTGCAGCCACCATGGCTCTGGCTGCGCCTTCGATTTCTTCAGGCGTTTCGCCTTTGATCTTCAGCGCAGTGAGGATGCCGGCCAAAAGCACGGGATCGATCTTGCCTTCGAAGACCTGAGTAAAGAGCGCTTGGGATTCTTCGGTGGTGAGGCTGCGGCCGGCGCAAAGCGTATTGAAATTGAAGGTGGTCATGGTGAAGTACTCCGTATGAATGGCTTGAGAATGGCTTGGAGGATCTCGTTGGGCTCACCGCGACTCGATAAAGCAAAAGCCCGCTGGACTCGAGATCCGCGGGCTTATGGATGCTTTTGAAAAGTTCGAAAGCTTTAAGGAACAGCTTCTTTTCTCAGCACGCACACCGACTGAACGCCCGCTCTGTTGAGGGGCGCCACCAATACGCCGTCATGGCGATGGAGGTGCGGGCGTTGTGCTGCATGATGAGAGGACTCAAAAGTATGGGTATTCAACTTGATGGGAAGTGCAATGACTGCACTGACGGAAGAAATCATCCCTCAAGGGTTATGAAGGCGTCAATAGGATAAAGAGCGTAGATGCCGCTGCCTGTTTTCCGAGCGCTCAAAAATGACAGAGACTGGTTTCTTTGGGACAGTGATGTTCCTGCGAGGGTTCAAAGTCCTCTTTTTCAGCATTCCAGACGTAAAGGGTGCCGGACTTGAGGTCGTAGTAAAGCGCATGAAGGGACAGCGTTCCCTCTTGAACTTTGGCTTCGATCCAGTCGTATGAAAGGAGGTTTTCAATTGACTGCAGCACAGTCCCTTCTTCGACGCGCCGAACAAATTCCGGCGCGGAGGGATCTGGCAGCACTTCCGGTGTTGGTGCAGCAGTGAGTTCTCGCCGAAGCTCTTCAGAAACGGGGTGAGCCATCTGTACCCAACGCGACAGGAAAAATTCCTTTTCTATTTTTTCGGGGAAGAGCGCTGCATGAATGCCGCCGCAGGCAGAGTGCCCCATAACGATCAGATGGTCTACGTCGAGGTGTTTCACACCGTATTCCACAGCGGACATGACTGCGTCACGCTGCGACGAAAGTCCGACGGGCGGGATGAGTGCGGCAATGCTTCTCACCACAAAGAGATCGCCGGGTTTGCCGCCCAAAAGAATAGCGGGATCTACACGCGAGTCACAGCAGGCAATGACAAGACTTTTGGGTTTCTGCCCGTGAGCCAGCTGATCAAAAAATTCCTTTTCCTTCAAGAGATAGGACTCTTGAAAGTTATGAAAACCTGCGATGAGTTCGTGGAAGCTGCCCATGACGGTTTGAAGCGGTGATGTTGATCATATGACGCAGTGCAAGCCGTTGACTCTTGCGTCTACGAAATTTAGGAACATCATCCTACGCTCAATCTGAGAGCGGCGGCTGAACGAACACAAGCTAAAAAATGCTTAACCGATAACCTTGCAAGCTACAAAAGAATAAAAACCTGAGCGGCCTGACTACAGGGGGTCAAGATTTGTCCGCTAGGGGGCAATTTATCGTTCGCTTGACACCTGACCGTTGACAACCGTAAATCTCGAGCATGCGGTTGGTTGGGACAAGCATAGAGAACCATTGCGCACGAAGCGCGGATTGTGAAAGAGCGTCCTTGCGCGAGACAGGGGCCGCGAAATCGTAGAGAGAGGGCGGTTTTTGTTGGGGATCCTGTTATGAAAGGGGAGCGGAGTATGGCGGGCAGTTTCGACTCTCTTTTTCTAGGAATGATCTGTCGGTGCTTTTCCGGCAAAAACTTCACGTGTCTATTGCGCATGAAGCGAGCCAATGAACACCATGCTCATTCTTCATTCATCGTGAAATGCGACCGCTGATCGTGATTGGATGCTGACTCAATTCAACTTCTGCAGCACAACAGGATGTAAGGCAATCAGGATCCAGATTTAGTGAATTTCGTTCACTCTTTTAGGCTCAATAATCAGACAGTGATTACGTCTGTTTTCAGATATCTATCTTTTTATTTTGTGAAAACAAAAAGATAGATAAAGATGTAATTTTGCTATGTTATCATCGAGTAAACGAGAGTAATGCAATTGTTCCGAAGACAAAATTGTAACAATCAACTCAAGTAAACTAATATCACAATTTATTACAACTTAATTAGTTTACGTAGTTTTCTTCGGCGAAACGCTTGTTTGTGATCCTTTGTTTATCAAATGAAATAGCACTTTGATTTGCTAGCTTATGAAGCAATTATTTGCAGATTAGAGGGGTGATCTATATATTTGCCGAATAAAGCAAATGAGAATCGTTTTCATTCGCACAAACAACGCCGTTTTCGCTCTAAACCACAGTATGTTGAAATTCTTACCACCTCTACCGGCAACTGATAGTGTTGTCTCAGGTTTAACACGGCTGTCGATTGCTGTTTCGGCAGCCCTCTTTTTCAGCACTATTGCATCGTCTGCCGCCGCTGAGGTTTTCACGGTTGAAGCGGGGAAGGCGGGGGTGCTGTTTGGCGACGACGCCAGGCCAGAATACGATGACTATCAAAAAATTAAAGATGGGGATGATTTTTCCTATTCTGCAATTGACCTTTCGCAGGCGTCAGGTAAACAAATCGGCATTGGTCAGAAAACTGTTAATTTAGTCAGTGACGGCGGCCAATTTATCGTTGGTACGGACGAGGCCGAAATTACATCTTTCGCCGGAGGTACCCTGAATATTGGTACTGAATCGGGGACCAGAGGCAAGCTGACAGCAAAGAGTTTGGAGGCCCGCAGTGCCGGCGAAGCATACCTCACAAATGTGGATGCGGTGTTTTCAGATACACTGAAGGCCAATAACGAACTTCACCTTAATAATGCTGTAGTTACGACAAAGACGACAGAAGTCGAAGGCGTATTTGTGTTGGAGAATTCCACACTCAATACGGATTTCTTTCTGGGTGGTTCAGCTGAGGAAATTACACTTATAAATTCAAGGATAAACAATCCAGTCAAAAAGCAAACCATTATTGATGACAATGGAAATCCCTTTGAAGCATACGACTATCGCACCACTAAAATTCAGGAAACGGATGTTGATCATTTAACGCTGACAGATTCTTCAGCAGAATTTGCCCTTGCTGATTGGTGGCTCGGAAGCGTAGCGCTTGAAACATCCAAAGCCGAGCAGCATGGCTCATTTGCGCTTTTCCATGTAACAGACAGCAACTATGACGGCACGGCCATGGGCGGGAATGGGTTCGGCTCGAAGGTGAATTTCAAGCTCGCCGATTACACGACGCTTGCACTTTCCCATTTGACCTTTACCGCCAGTGACCGCTTTCAAAAAGGCGGTAATTGGCCGCAATTCGGTACGGAAGCCGAATACGCCGATGAAGCGCTGGTTAAAGAGCGAATTGCCTCATCAGTGGCAACACTCAAGACGAAACCGAAGGCAATTTTGTATACCAGTGTGCCCTTGCGGTTTCAAGTGGTTGGCAGCAATCAAATCTTAGTGGGTTCTGATGCGGCAGCGGATGGGAATGCCATCGTATTTGGTTCGAGCTCTCTCTTCCTAGTGGACATGGAGGTTGCCGGGAGTTATTGGCAGATCAAGGGAAGAGAGAACGAACCGCTGTTCAGTACGCTCGACGGCAATCCAATCAAGCTGTCGGTAGCCGATACTTCGCAGCTCTATATCAAGGGACTGACCAAAGATACGCAAAATATCACAGTAGTGGACGATCACGTTAAGGCCGATAAGCTCTGGAAGGAAGAGAACATCTTTACGGACAATCCGCTCTATGGCTTTAAGTATGACGATGACGGCAAAACGATCATCGCTCAGATTCAAACGCCCAAAGCCATTTTTGGCGACGCGATGATGTCCGCAGCAATGTTTGAAGAAGCCTACCGCAAGCCTGAGGCGGATCGATCTGACACTGAGCGTTATCTCGTGGAAGTCTTGAATGCACTCGGAAACAACAAGAGTTTCACGACATTCACTAAGGATCAAATCGTTGAGGTCGGCAATAAAGCGGACATGCTGCTGAATCCGGCTGGGGCGGCGGCTGTTTATTCGACGGCTTTCGATGCTTCGGATGAGGTCATTCAAACCGTTCAGAGAAATATGGCTTCGGTAAAGGATCCGGAGTCGCACGCTTGGGCAGCGCTTCTTGGCGGCAAAGCGAAAATTGATGAATTGCCGGTATCCGTCTCCCGCGCGGGAGCGGCTTCGTCGACGCGCGGTGTTACCCAGCGCGTGAAACGCGACGCTTATGGTGTTGCAGTGGGCTTTGATACGCCGGTTGCTTCGGGTGTTCGCGTAGGCCTCGCAGGCGGTTTCTCTTCGGGGAGCACGAAAAACGACAGTGTCGGCGTCAAGGACGAATTCGATGCTTGGACGTTGATGGCTTATGCCCGTTATGGAATGGGACCGGTCACCTTGGATGGGCACGCAGCTGCGACACTCCTGCAAAGTGAGGTGTCAAGCAGCTACACCCGCTCGAAGGCGGATATGAGCACATGGGTCTACAACCTCGGCGGCCGTGCTTCAGTCGGTGTGCTGCTCGGAGAAACCATCGTCTATCCGTTTGTGGGTGCAGAGCTCTTCCATCTCAAGGGCGAGGAGTATGACGCTGGGCCGGGCATCAAGGCTCGTCCAGGTGCGACAAGCTCCACGATCATGGTGCCGGTGGGCTTGAATTGGGAAGGCAATTACAAGACTCGGTGGGGTATTGCATCTCCAACGCTCGGCTTTTCCTGGGCTCGCGTATTCGGTGATCGAACGCTTGATGCCAGTTCATCGGCCCTTGGCGAAACGACAAATTACACCTTCACTTTCGCCGATCGGACACTCATGCGCATTGATCTTGGGTTGAGCCTCAAGGGCGACAACTACGACTACAGCCTGTATGGCACCTATGTCGACGGCTCACAGGATCGTCAGGTCTACAAGCTTTCGACCAGCGCCTCTTACCACTTCTGATTTTCCGACCAAAGGACGCATCATGACATTCATTGAACGCATTCGTCTCTTCATTCGCAGCCGCCGCGGCGTGACTGCCATCGAATACGGCATTCTGGCCGCCGGCGTGGCGATCGTAATCGGCGCGCTCGTCTCTTCCGACGGCCCGCTGGCAACGGCGATCAGCGATCTCTTCAAAGGCATCGTTGACCATCTGCCGACGCAAGGTGGCAAATAGCACGGTACTCGCTGCCGCAGCAATGGCGGTCCTTGTATGGGCAAGTTGGAGTGACTTGACCAAACGGGAGATTCCAAATGCTGCGGCCGTTCTGCTCGGTCTGACGGCTGTCGCTGACGCATGGGTCGGCGGCAGTCCGCTGCAGGCCGGATGGCTGGGGTGTATTTCGATTCTGCTCGCAGGATTCCCAGTTTCGGCATACCTCGGGCTGATCGGCGCGGGGGATATCAAGCTTTTGGCTGCAGCAGCGCTTTGGACATCCGCAAGAACGCTGGATTTGCTGCTCATAACCGCTTGGGCCGGCGGCGTGCTTGCACTTTTATATCTCTGCCTGAATTTGGTCAGAACCCGCAGGACGACTGAAATTCCGTATGGCGTCGCCGTCAGTCTGTCACTCCTTTTGATGCTTACTCACATGGTCTAGAAATGAAGACAAAATTTTTGGTCGGAGTCGTTATTGTTGCGCTTGCCGTTGCGGCCGGCATCATGCTGCTCCCGACAAAGGCCGTCCAGAAAGAAGCGGCCGCAACGGTCGTTTCCGAAAAAGAAGCTCAAGTTTCTGTAGCTCGCGCTCGAGCGAACCTTACTCCGGGGAGTTTCCTTTCCGCCCGAGACATTGAGTGGACGGCAGTTGCTCAGAGTGCTGCAAAAGGCGCTTTTGTTCAAAACGAATCGCAGGATTTGTCCGGCGCCTTAGTCCTTAAGCCCATCCAGGCCGGTGAGGTTATTTCACCGTCGGCATTATTGGCGCGCACAGACCCCGAATTCGTCGCGGCAGTCCTCGCTCCGGGCATGCGAGCTTTCACCATTGAAGTCGATATGGTGACGGGCGGCGCGGGGCTGCTTCGTCCGGGCAACCGGGTTGACGTCATTCTGGCGGCACAGACTGATCCGCAGAAGAGCCGTGCATTTGCCAGTCAGAAAAACTTTGACGTAGCGCGGACGCTGCTCCATAACCTGCGCGTCATTGCGGTTGACCACACGATTGAACCCAAGGGGTTTGGAGCGGATCCGCAAAGCGCCGACCCGAGAATGGCACGAAGCAGCACGCCGGCGAATATCAACCGCAAGGGCACCGTAACGCTCGAAGTAACGCCTAAAGACGTTGAGCTTTTGACCGTTGCGAGAAGCAACGGACAGCTTTCGCTCAGTCTGCGCAACAGTCAGAGCGGTGAGGCCGTTCAGACGGGGCTTCCAGAAAAGGAGCTCACCAAACTCGCTGAAGTTATCCCAAGCCGCAGCGTCAAAGCGCCTCAAGCGGCCGTAAAGATAAAGACCTTTTATGGGTCGTCGACTGAACCTCCGCAGCAGTAAAGCGGCTTCGCATTTCAGAAATAGAAATCCCGACATATTTTCTTCAGGTATTGAACATGCCTCCATTCTCCAGACTGCGTACGTGCGTACTTGCTGCCGCATTTTCGCTTACTGCTGCGGGCGCGCTCACTGCTGCGCCGCAGCAGCATGCGCCAGACACGCACATGTCCGTATCGCTTTATCAAGGTAAGGCGCTCTCCTTCAATGAACAGATCGGTGCTGTGTTTGTCGCTCAGCCCTCCATTGCGAGCTATCAGGTCGTCGGCAACCGCAAGGTGGTCGTTTTCGGCAGCTATCCCGGCAAGACGTCATTAATGGTGCTCGGCACAGATGGCCGGACGCTTTACAACGGACTTGTGGAAGTGGCTTACGACGTGTCTTCCATGGAAAAGGCGCTTAAGTCGTCGTTCCCGAAACTCAAGCTTCAGCTCGTGGCACTCAATGACGGTGTTGCCGTGCGGGGAAAGGTGGAGACCGCCCAGGAAGCCGCCAATGTCGTGGCTTTCCTCGATGCCATGCTGCAGGTAAATCCCCAGCAGGCGCAGATGGCGGCGGCTGATGTGTCGGCTGCGGGACAGGAAGGTCAGCAGGAAAAGTCTGGTGCAGCTACCGGTACCGGCACGCTTGGCGCGCGTATCGGCAAAATCATCAATCAGCTCACCGTCACAACGCCTAATCAGGTGACGGTACGCGTGCGGTTTGCCGAAGTCAATCGCAAGCTTTCCGATCAGCTCGGCTTCAAATGGAAGGGCAGCTATTCAGGAAGTCGGGGCGGCATTACCTTTGGTTCTGCTGATAATCCCATCATTTCCAATCCGAACAATTCACTTGGCAGTCTGTTTGATCCGGCAACGATGGCTGCGCGTTTTACTTTCGGCAGTCTTTTTGACGCCATGGCCAATGAGGAGCTCGTATCCATTTTGGCGGAACCGAATTTGACGGTGGTTTCCGGTGAAACGGCTTCCTTCTTGGCCGGCGGTCAGATTCCGTTCCAGTCTTCTGACGGTGACGGCGGATTTGACATTGAGTTCAAGGACTACGGCGTGCTGCTTTCCATTACGCCGACCATCCTTTCCGGAAACCGCATCAGTCTGCGGCTGCGTCCTGAAGTCTCGGAGCGCTCTGACAGCAACGGCATCCAGTTTATGGGTTCAACGCAGCCTGGTTTCATTGTCCGAAGAGCTGAAAGCACGATTGAGCTCGCTTCGGGTCAGAGTTTTGCCATTGCTGGGCTCCTTAAAAATGACTTCAGCAATACCGTCAACAAAATTCCCGGCATTGCTGATCTGCCGATTATCGGGGCACTGGCACGTTCCAAAGCCTTTGAACGCGGGGAAACCGAGCTCGTCATTGTCGCTACGGCATACATCAGCACACCGAGCGGAGAGCCCTACACCATTCCCAATGAAGAGATGTATGTGCCCAATATCTTTGAGCGCTACTTCATGGATGCCGACCCTCAGGTGTCGAGCGGCACGGCGCTCAGAACCGCGCGTAAGCCGGCGTTTATTTCGGAAAAGTACCGACTCGACAGTGCGCCGGTTGTTAAGCCGCAGCCATCCGCCGCAGCTCCGTCGGGGAAAACTTCACCCGCGGATCTGGTGAGCGAATTCATCTATTAAGGCGATGAGCGTTGGAGAGTCTGTAATGAACCGAATCCGCAATGTACATATTCTTTTCCTGCTCGGTGCCGCAGCCCTTTTGAGTGCCTGCACGAGCGTTACGACAACCATTCCTTCCGGCAAGGCTCCAGCATTTGAGGCGAGAGCTGACCAGGTGGTGGTGATTGATCCTGCTCACGCAGCGGCCGAACTCCATACACAGGTTGAGCCGCTGCTCGCAGAAACGGCGGGACGAGATCGGGTGATCGTTGTCTCCTACTCATTGGCCCCCAGTGATGAAACCCTGCGGTCTGTGCTCGATTTCATCAAAATGCGGACCGCGCCAGGCGACGTCGTTAAGGTCGAGCGCGACTTTATTGCGCATTTGGGTCTTGCTGTGACTGTCCGCGATCCCAAAGTTTCGGCTTACCGCTGGTGGAATGCTCAGGCAGTGTCGGACAACTTTGCTCACGCCACAGCCCGCAACCTGGCTCAGCAGGTAGCAGTGCCGAGCGACCTCGAAACGCCCAGAGCATTGGGCGATCCCAATCCGCAGGCCGCGATCGGTGCCGTGGATCGTTATCAGCGCGGTGCCGTGCGGCCATTCGGTGAAGTTTCACTCGAAGCGGGCGGCGGCAAGTCCATGTAATCGGGGGGCAAAGCACATGACGAACACTATTCTTAATCGTCGCGGCGTCCCGGCGGGCCTTTTTGTTTCCGATCCGCGTACGGCTGAAGCGCTTGCCGCGAAGCTTGCCGAAAACGGCATTGACGTCGTTCAGCAGACGCACGGCGCGTTTGTCTGGGCCAACATCATTCAGAACACGAACTTTGCGCAGCTTAAGACCGTGGTGATAGAGCTCCCGGCTTCGGGAGATCTTATTGAGGCGGTGAAAGCGCTTGCCAAGCACCTTGATGCGGGAACTTCACTGATTCTTCTCGGTCGTGAGAGCTCCGTCGTTTTCTATCATCAGCTCAAACGGGCCGGCGCGACGGATTACTATCCGCTCACGACAGCACCCGAAGAAATCGCTTACGGCGTTAAAGCTTCGCTCGAGCCTCAGCAGGAACAGGAAGCGCCTGCCGGCGGCCGCGTGATTGCTGTTTTGGGAGCAGGCTACGGCATTGGTGCGGGCACGACGGCAACGGTGCTTGCTGCCGAACTCGCTCAAACCGACCCCGTGATTGTGGTTGACGCAGGACTTCTGATGCCGAGCGTGGGGTCATACCTTGGAGTTGATGTTCCCGGCAGTCTGCCCAAGATGCTGCAGGCTCAGGACAGATTGGATGCCGTATTGGTCAACCAGTCGCTGGTTGAACCGCGTAAGGGACTTAAGCTGCTCGACGGCTATGAACCTTTCGGGAGCGGACAGCGCGTGACCGACTGCAGCCGCCTGGTGCGCGAATTGGCGCGACAGGCGCCCTGGCAGATCTGGCGCATTCCAGTGTCGACGCCTTATGCCAGAAGTCTGGCGGCGCAGGCGGACTTCATTTTGCCGGTTGCTGCGAATACCTTTACTTCCATGCGGTGCGCACAGACCATCAGCACCATGCTTTCGGATGTGAAGCCAGAAGGCAAGGTGTGGTGGATCTTTAACCATCGCAACGCCTCCGATACTGTCAAAACGGAAGAAGCCGCCAAATACCTCAATACGAAGTTCGCCGCAGAAGTGCCCTTTGTGAAGTCGCTCGGTGAGAATCTGATTGAGCCGCTGAAGTGGCTCTCTGGCAATAATGCTTTCAAAAAGACGCTCACTCCCGTAACTGCCGCACTGCAGTCTGGCGCTGAACTCAACGCGGCCGGCGCATCCTTCTGGAGCAGGCTATGGAAGTAGTGGAACAGGTCAATGTTGATCAGGGTGTCTATGCGCGCTTGAGAAGCCTCATCGTCGAACGTATCGACGCAGAGGCAGCGCTTCATATGAAGCCCGAGGAGCTCGAAGAGCAGGTAGCAAGAACCATCGCCAACGCGGTGCAGACGGAGCGGCTCTTTCTGAACGGTCATGAACAGCGGCTCCTCACCCGTGAAATCGTCAACGACATGATCCGGCTCGGGCCGATTCAAGGTGCCATTGATGATCCGGAAGTGACGGACGTTTTGATCAACGGCCCTGATCAGGTGCTCGTGGAGCGTCGAGGCAAGCTTGAGCTTACTTCGATTCGATTCCGCAATGCCGAACACCTGCTCAATCTGGCACAGCGCATCACGAGCGCCGTCGGCCGACGCATTGATGAATCGTCGCCGATGGTGGATGCTCGTTTGGCTGACGGCAGTCGAGTCAACATCATTGCGCCGCCGCTTTGTCTCAACGGCATCTGCATTTCTATCCGTAAGTTCTCTCGTCTTGTCATGAGTCTTGATGAGCTCGCGGCCAGAGGTGCAATGACCGGTGAGATTGCGCAGTTTCTGAAGATTGCGGCTAGAGCCCGTCTCAATATTCTTGTCTCGGGCGGCACGGGTTCAGGCAAAACCACAATGCTCAATGCGCTTTCTCAGCACATTGCGCGTGATGAACGCATCGTCACGATTGAGGATGCGGCAGAACTCCGGCTCGATCAGCCTTTTGTTGTTCGGCTTGAAACCCGGCCGGCATCTTTGGAAGGAAAGGGCGAGGTAACCCAGCGAGATCTTCTGAAGAATGCGCTGCGCATGCGTCCGGATCGCATCCTGGTGGGTGAGGTTCGCGGCGTAGAGGCTTTTGACATGCTTCAGGCCATGAATACCGGCCATGACGGCTCTTTGTCAACGATTCACGCCAATAGTCCTGCGGATGCGCTTTTGCGTCTGGAAAACATGCTCAATATGGGCGCCAATCAGATGTCGAGTTCACTGATTCGCCGTCAGCTCGCAAGCGCACTTGATCTTCTCGTCCAAGTTGAACGCGATGGCCGCGGCATGCGCCGCATTACCGCAGTGTCGGAAATTACGGCGGATGAAACCGGACGCGACGTGATTGCTTTGCCTTTCTTCTCATTCAAACATGCGGCAGACGGTGCCGGCGGCCAATACTACCGTGCGTCTCCGCGCGAGCCTGGATTTGTGGAGAAGCTCAAGGTTTCCGGTGAGTACGATCAGGCGTGCGAGGTGCTCGGATTATGACCAGAGAGTTTGCCGCGCTTATCTTTATCGGTCTTTTAGTGCTGGTGGTCCTCGTCTATGCGGTGTTCTCTGCTCGGGAGAGAAGCGGGGCGGTTGAAGCACGTCTTGCTGCGATGTCGGGATTAGGAGGAGCGAACCGCTTAGAGCAGCATGCGCCGCTGGCCGCATTTCTGCGGCAGCCGGAATGCCAGGCGACGATCCTCGTGATGATGGGGGCACTTCTGCTCGGATGGTTTCTCAAGCTGAGCATCGCCGCAGAAGTGCTTCTGCTCGTCATGGTTGGCGCTGCCTCCTGGATCATCGTTCGCAGATGGCGTCTTGATCGTGCGCGAAAAGCTTTTCTTTCAAGGTTCCCAGAGGCGGTCGACAATTTCACGAGATCCATTCAAGCAGGCATTCCGGTTGACCGGGCGCTCAAAATCTTGGGAGAGGCCTATGACGATGAATTTGGCCGGCGCGTCCTCAAACTCTGCCGAGAGATGAAAGTGGGTCTGCCCTTTCGTGAAGCGCTCGGCAATTTTGCAGATGAACTCGACGATCCTGACGTTGACTTTTTTTGCGAGGTGCTGGCGCTCAATCGTGAAACGGGTTCAGCACTCAGTCCAATGCTTGCATCACTTTCCATGATGCTGCGTGAAAGACGAGCGATCGACAGAAAGCTCAAAGCGCTTACCTCGGAGAGCCGTGCATCGGCTCGAGTGCTTTGTCTGCTGCCGGTCTTCATTTTGGGGCTGCAGGCATTCCTCAATCCCTCGCAGCTGCTTTTTCTGGTGAATGATCCTGCCGGCCGCATTGTGGCGGGATGCGCACTGGCGTGCATGCTGGCGGGTTTCATCATCATTCAGCGCATGTCGCGGTCGCTCAACGGCTAGCTTTTGGAAATATCCGTTATGAACCAAACGCTTATTTTTGCCCTTTTTGTGATGGCGATGCTCATTGCGGTCTCATTGGGCTGGAGCGCCTCGCAGGCATGGCGCTCACTCATCGTCGAACAGCGTCTCAATCAGATCAAAGGCAGCGGCGACTCCCGGCTGGTACGGTGGGAGGATCTGCTCACTTTGATTGCTAGACCGCTGCGCCGGTCTCGGGATCTGGCTGCTGTGGAGCGCTCTATGCAGCAGGCGGGTTTCATCAAACCGTGGCAAACGGATCTTTTCTTATTCTTTCGCGCATTGGTGCTGATCGCTGCTGCGGTGGGCGGCTGGCTGGCCATCGACATTGATCCGACACATTTGGTGCAAAAACCGCTCCCGCCGCTCGCTTATCTGTTCTTGCTTTTTGTCGCGGGACGTGCTCCCGGATGGTTCCTGTCGGAGCTGGCCGAACATCGTCAAAACCGCATTCGTCTCTTCATCCCCAAAGCGGTCGACCTGCTCACGATTTGTATGAGCTGCGGTATGAGCCTTGAAGAGGCGTTTGATCGCGTGGCCAGTGAAATTGCCCGTCGTGCGCCGGAGGTGGCCAAGGAATTTCGCATGACACGCTACGAAATGCTGGTGGTGAATCGTACGGTGGCGCTCAAGCGTCTTGAGGCGCGTTCTGGGGTGCGGGAAATGAAAATTCTGGCCAATTCTCTGCTCCAGTCCATTCAATACGGTACGCCGCTCACGGAAGCTCTGCAGTCGATCGCTGCGGAAGCTCGAGCCGGCCAGCTTTCCGAACTTGAACAGAAAGCGGGCCGGATATCCGCTGTCATTGGGGTGCCGCTGATCGTCCTCGTTCTCTTTCCCGTTATCGCACTCATCATTGCGCCGGCTGCGATTGAGCTTGCCCGCGCCTTCTGAGTTTTTCTCTTCAAACGTTTCGTATTCTGATCATGCGTCGATCTTTTTTCCCCGCTTCGCTTTCTCTGCTTTTATGCAGTGCACTGCTTTCTGGCTGCGTCGTCACAAACGACTACATCGCCTTTGATTCCAAAGCGGCTCCGTCTCCTCAAATTAAGCGCTATGACGGGAATGAGTGGGCGTCCGAACGTGCCGTCATGGTAGCGGCAGAGAAGACCAACAACTGGCAGACGGTCATTTCTGTCGGCAACGACGTGATTGCCAAAAATCCGACGAATGTTGAAGCGCGGATTTACCTTGCCCGCGCCTTTACTAAGACGGGCGATCCTCGCCAAGCCTTGCGAGTGCTCAGCTTTATTTCCGGCGTCGATACCGCTGAACTTCGCATTGAACGTGCGCGCGCGCTGATTGCGCTGACAGATTTTGAAGAAGCGGTAAAGCTCTTAAAACCCATCACGGACGGTTCCGATTTGCAGCAGCTCTCTGCGGAAGATCGACGTTCTGCGAAGTCGCTCGCAGCCGTTGCGTATTCCATGTCGAAGAACTATGCGGCGGCCGACAAGCTGTACGAGGAACTGCTCGCTGAACTTGACAATCCCATTATTCGATACAACTACGCCCGCAGCCTGTATCTGGAAGGGCGTGCGGAAGACTCTCTCGCACAGCTTCAGCCGATTATTGATCAGGTGCCGGCCGCCAAACCGGCAGCGGTCGCCGCACTCATGAAGCTGGGCCGAGAAAATGATGTTCGGCGGCTGCTCAAGGGCGAACTCGATGACGAGAAGATTGAAGAATTGATCTCTGCTATTAAGGAGAAGACCAAGTGAAGAACGCTCTCGCGCTCCGCGGCGCGTTCAGTGTGTTCCTGCGCAGTCGGCTCGGTGCTGCCGGCGTGGAATTCGCACTGCTTCTTCCCATGGCAGCTTTCGTGCTTGCCGTGGCGCTTGAGTCAGCACGTCTGTCCATTGCTTACGCGCTAATTGAACGGGCCGTTGAACAGGGCATCCATGAAGCCAAACTCAATCGCGGAGCAGAGGCCGAAACACTTGTTAAGGCGGCACTCGAAGAATGGCGCTTCGGCGTTTTTGATCCTTCTGACCTCAAACTCACCTTTACGAGCTCGTCTTCGATGCTCGACTTGCTTGCCGGCGCGAATCCCGGAGCCGGAACGGGCGGAGACTCTGTGCATTTGAAGATTGATGCCCGTTTAGGCGTTCTCGAGAAAGTGCTTCCGGAAGGCAATCCTATGAAGGGCAAAGCAGAAATCCATTTCTTCTACATCAATGAGCCCGAAAAAGATAAAGGAGCTGCGAATGGATCCGCGCTCTAGACAAAATGCGGCAATGCATCAGTTTCTCGTCTCCGGCCGAGGGGCTGTGGCGGTTGAATTTGCTTTTGTACTGCCCATTATTCTGCTGATCATCTGGGCGTTTTGGCAGATGAGCGAGTCATACCGGCTGCAATGGACTTTGAATCGGCAGACTGCATCGCTTGCCGACATGCTCATCAATCAACCCGAACAACTCAATTTTGGGGGCGGTTCGGAGTCTGTCACGCTCCCGCTGGAGCAGCAGTTTCCGGTACTCATTGCGAGCGCCAATGAAATGCTCAAGAACGCCATTTCTAAAGATGCTGCAGGCATTCGTACAGGACTGACTGTGGAATACGCAACGGGCAAGATGACCGATGACGGTGTTCCGGTGATCTATACCTTCGCAAATGGCGCAAGATGCGGCGGAATTCCAGGAACGCTTCCGCTCGTTTCATTGCTCGGTGACGGCGGAGGCGCACTGACGCCCCCTTCGACGTCGTCAAACGCCGGCATCCGTGTGCTCAGGGTTCAGAGCTGCATGCAGCGTAAAGAGGCGCCGGCCTATCTGGCACTTGTTGCACCGAAGGAATTCCAGAGTCGCTATACGACCCTTCGTAAGGAAGACTGATTTATGGGCTCTCAACATCGTTGCAGACTGCAGCGCGTGCTGCCACATCTCAAAACCAGAGTTCGGCAATTTATCACCGACCGCCGCGGCGCTGCGGCCATGTTTCTTGGTTTGGGTATTCTGCCTGCTATGGCGCTCGGCACGGGCGCCGTGTTGGTCAACCGTGAATTTATGAATCTTTCTGCGATGCAGTCAGCGGTTGATACTTCTTCGATTGCCCTTGCCAAAATTCAATCCATCGGGGCGGACACCTATCTGACTACAGCCGCGGCGCAGCAGTGGGTTGATGAGAATTCGAAGTTGTTTGAAGAAACATTGGAGGTGAAATCGGTCCTGCCGACCTTTGCGGAGAAGAGCATCAGTGTCAGTGCTCAATACGCCTCTAAGCCTCGATTAACCGGAGCTATCGGATCCTTATTCGCTAATAAAAAGGAATTGTCCGTCCAAGCCATTGCGCAATTTTTCCCGTCCTCTTTAGAAGTGGTATTTACGATTGACAACTCTGCAGACTCCCCGGCAGGTCAGCAAGTGGCTAGCGGTATGGAGAAAGTGCTCAATAAGCTCTTCGAGGGAAAACCGTATGACAAAACCATCCATGTAAGCGTTTTCGCCGTCGGCACACATATGAACTTGGGGACGAAATATGCCGACATTATCAGCATGGAAAGCAGAGCGCTGCCAAAACCGGGAAGCAAATATTTCGGCTCAACAGAAACGCAGTATGAACACCAGAAGGAAATTTTGGAGGGTATTAGTCCGGCGTTGGTGAATGACCTTCTTAACCCCGGAGGCCCGGGTTACGACGCAGGGGTGGCACTCGTTGCTCGACCCGATATTGCGCAAGACGGTATTGACGGCTATTTGGACAAACTTGACTATCCGCCGGAAAACGAAGACGAAAAATTTCGGCTCATTGTGTCAGACAACCGCAAACTGAAGGAAGGCAACAGCGATATCAGTTATTTAACGGACTATTCAGCCGGTTTCGGCAGGGTGCTCGGCGGATGGTGGTCTACTTCTTCAACCGTTGATGCAAAGGATTTCTTTTGTGTGCCCGATGAGTGGTGGACTATGGGAAATCATGCCGATACTCGCTATGCAGGGTGGTTCTCCGGCGATCCGAATAGTTGGAGCGGATGGCGCTTCAGTGACCTCGGCGAAATAGGAGACGGCGTTGTGCACTTTCCGATGATGGGGCCGCTGATGCCGCTGTTGGCTAACAGTTCGACGGTTTCCGAAATTACGGAACGTGTTAAACAGTCCATTGCTGTTAATACGGGCAGTGTTGACGAGCACTTCACATGGTCCTACCGGCTGCTGAGTCCCAATTGGGCAAGCGTCTGGAGCGACGATGGTACCTATCCTGCGCCGTATGGTTCAGGCACGCTGAAGCATGCTTGGATTAACGTAGGACGTCCTACCGGGGGCGGATATTCGAGCCCAGAGGACTTCGATTACGATCAGCCGAATATTCTGCCGGGGATTTTTGCGAAGTTTGCGGAAAGAAAAATCGTACTTCACCTGATTCTTGATGATCCTCCAGAAGGCACGATGAAGGACATTGAAGATGCCATGGACAGGTATGGAAAGACGCTGGGATGGGAGACGATTGATCTCAGTGACGGCAAAGGCAGTGATCTGTATGAGCGAATTGCGCAAAACATACAGCGTCCTGCGAGCATGGTTAGACTCGTCGCGAAATTGACTGACAATTAAACAGTCAGCTGCTCTGAGGAGGCATAAGACAGCGGATTGGGCATTGGAGCCGGTGGCTGAATTTGTGATTCAGCCTGCGGCGCAATCGTCATCAATTTTAAACGGTTGCCTCTATCGGTATTTTGAGGTACTGATCCCGTCAAATTTATCGATACACGAAAAGGACGCAAATAATCCATACCACTTCAAACTTGGACGCACAAAAAAGCCCGTCAGCAACGCATGGCTGCTGACAGGCTGCTTTTTTGCGGGATAAAGATGATCAAAAGGTCGCGTATGATTCCCAGTCGTCTACTAACATGCCCCCTCACTTTGCCAGTGGCATGAAAGGTGCTCCTTCCCTGTCTCCTAAGATTGACAACGGACGCCATACCTTAGCACCGGCGAACCTCGCGGGTGGGCTGGGGGAACGCGTCTCTATGGAGACTGATTCAAGTGTAGGTGAAGATAATTTTCAAAACAAGCGATCGGAGTGAGCCAGCATTCGGGGGCATACGATCCGGAGACGCGCTTGCCTTTTCGCTGAAAACCTGACGGAGGTCACTGCCAGGGGGCTTTGTGCAAGAGGTTGGCGTGCACATGGTGGCTGACGGTGAGCGGTCAGCAGCATACCGATACGAAAACGATTCTTGTCAGTTCCGCCTGGATTGTTGTAAATCAAAGAAAACCCCCGAAACTCAAAGAGTTACGGGGGCGATAGTTCAGCTTAGTTCAGGCAGGTTCCCTTTCCCGGGTTACTCCCACTCAATAGTGGCAGGCGGCTTGCCGGAGACGTCATAGACCACCCGGTTGATGCCGCGGACTTCATTAATGATTCGGTTGGACACGCGACCGAGAAGGTCGTAAGGAAGCTCGCTCCACTTGGCAGTCATGAAATCGGACGTTTCGACAGAACGCAGGCTCACAACCCATTCATAGGTACGGCCGTCGCCCATGACGCCAACGCTCTTGACAGGAAGGAATACAACGAAGGCCTGGCTCACCTTGTCATAGAGATCGGCCTTACGCAGTTCTTCAATGAAAATGGCATCGGCTTCACGCAGAAGATCTGCATATTCGCGTTTCACTTCACCGAGAATGCGAACCCCCAGACCCGGACCCGGGAACGGATGGCGGTAGACCATTTCAGCGGGAAGACCGAGGGCAATGCCGAGTTCACGGACTTCGTCCTTAAAGAGGCTGCGCAGCGGCTCAAGAAGCTTCAGGTGAAGCGTGTCGGGCAGGCCGCCCACATTGTGGTGGCTCTTAATAACCTTGGCTTTTTTGGTTTTTGCACCGGCAGACTCAATCACGTCAGGGTAGATCGTGCCCTGAGCAAGCCATTTGGCGTTTTTGATTTTGGCAGCTTCTTCTTGGAAGACGTTGACAAATTCACGGCCGATGATCTTACGCTTCTGCTCAGGATCGGAAACACCTGCCAGAGCGTTCATGAAGCGATCAATGGCGTCCACCACAATGAGCTTCAGACCCATGTTCTTTTCAAAAGTCTCACGGACCTGTTCGCGCTCATTCTTGCGCAAGAGACCGTTGTCGACGAAAACGCAGGTCAAGCGCTGACCGATTGCACGGTGGATGAGCGCTGCGGTGACGGAACTGTCGACGCCGCCTGAAAGGCCGAGAATCACTTCCTCATCGCCCACTTCGGCGCGAATTTTCTCAACGGCTTCCTTGGCGTAGTCACCCATGATCCAGTCAGGCTTGCATTTGCAGATGTCAAGGACGAAGCGCTGGAGAATTTCCCGGCCTTTGACGGTGTGCGTGACTTCCGGGTGGAACTGCACGGCATAGAAGCCCCGGGCTTCATCAAACATGCCGGCAATAGGGCACGACGGCGTAGAAGCCATCACTTTGAATCCCGGAGGAAGCTCGGAAACTTTGTCGCCGTGGGACATCCAAACCTTCAGCATGCCTTCGCCAGCTTCGGTCTGGAAGTCTTCGATGCCCTCAAGAAGCTTGGAATGATTGCGGGCGCGGACTTCGGCATAGCCGAATTCACGCTTGGTACCGCTTTCGACCTTGCCGCCGAGCTGCTGCGCCATGGTCTGCATGCCGTAGCAGATCCCAAGGACGGGAACGCCCGCTTCAAAAACGGCTTGGCTCGCTTGGTCGTTGCTTTCCTCATAGGCGCTCATGTGGGAGCCCGAGAGAATGATGCCTTTAGGGGCGAATTCACGAATGAAATCAGCAGAGACGTCGTTCGGATGAACTTCGCAGTAGACGTGGGCTTCGCGCACGCGTCGGGCGATCAACTGGGTCACCTGGCTGCCGAAGTCCAGAATCAGGATGCGGTCGTGAGACATGGGTTGGAATGCTTCTTTTGTGGAGGAGACTGAGGTGCGCAGCTTTGCGATTGAAGCGTTTTCAGCGAATCAACAAGGCCGAAAACTTTCAAGCTTTGCGCGGGCGTTACTGTAACAGAAATAAGAAAGGCGCCCGCACCGCTTGAGCTTGCTGCCTGCGGGCTTCGGGCGCCTTCTCCGACATAAAGTCGGCTGCCTATCGATTAGGTGGCCTGACGATAGTTCGGGGCTTCCTTCGTGATCTTCACGTCGTGGACGTGAGATTCACGCATGCCAGCCGCCGTGATCTGCACGAAGCGTGCGCGGGTGCGCATTTCATCAATCGTGCGGCAGCCGCAGTAGCCCATGGAGGAACGCAGGCCGCCGATCATTTGATAGATGATCGCGGAGATGGAACCCTTAAAGGGCACCATGCCTTCAATGCCTTCCGGGACGAACTTATCGATATTGCCCTGGTTGTTGTCCTGGAAGTAGCGGTCGGCAGAACCCTTGCCCATCGCGCCGAGCGAACCCATGCCGCGATAGGATTTATAGTTGCGGCCCTGATAAAGGATCACTTCGCCCGGAGCTTCTTCCGTGCCGGCGAACATGCCGCCCATCATGACGGAATTGGCGCCGGCCGCGATGGCCTTGGAAATATCGCCCGAGAAGCGGATGCCGCCGTCGGCGATGCAGGGGACACCGGTGCCCTGAAGAGCTTCTGCGACATTGCTGATGGCGGAAATCTGGGGCACGCCGACACCGGCAACGATGCGGGTAGTGCAGATGGAGCCCGGGCCGATACCGACCTTGACGCCGTCAGCGCCGTGTTCGACAAGTGCGAGAGCAGCTTCGCCGGTAGCGATATTGCCGCCGATAACCTGAAGATTCGGGTAATGCTGCTTGACCCACTTGACGCGGTCAAGAACACCCTTGGAGTGACCGTGAGCGGTGTCGACGACGATAACGTCAACGCCAGCGTCAACGAGCTTTTCAACGCGCTCTTCGGTACCTTGACCAACAGAAACAGCAGCGCCGGCGAGGAGCTTGCCCTGAGCATCCTTGGCGGCGAACGGATGATCGGTCGCCTTGGTAATGTCCTTAACGGTCATGAGGCCGGCAAGACGGAAGTCCTTCGTAACAACGAGAACACGTTCGAGACGATGACGGTGCATCAGGTTCTTGGCTTCTTCAAGCGAAGCGCCTTCATGCACAGTGACGAGGCGTTCACGCGGCGTCATGACTTCACGAACCGGAACGCTCATGCGGGTTTCAAAACGGAGGTCGCGGTTTGTGACCATGCCGAGCACCGTACCGTCTTCAGCAACCACGGGCAGACCCGAGATGCGGTGTTCGCGCGCGAGAGCAATCACGTCGCCCACAAGCATTTCCGGCCCAATGGTAATCGGTTCGGAAACAACGCCGGATTCATGGCGCTTCACCTTAGTGACTTCAGCAGCCTGCTGATCGGCAGTCATATTCTTGTGAATAAAGCCGACGCCGCCTTCCTGAGCGAGCGCAATCGCGAGCTTGGCTTCAGTGACCGTATCCATGGCGGCTGAAACCATCGGGATGTTGAGCGAAAGACCGCGCGTGAGCTGAGTCTGCAGCTGCGTATCGCGGGGGAGAATTTCCGAATAGGCGGGAACGAGCAGTACGTCGTCGAACGTAAGAGCCGTCTGAAGGAGTCGCATAACAACCTCTGAGTGCAAAAAAAAATACACCGCTTGATTCTCAAAGGCCTGCAGGTCGTCAGGCGAAGAGATCGGGGTACGGCACGTAAATGATGTTCGATCGGCTCGAAGCTTGAAACTTCGAGCGGAAGGTCCGCGAAACACTTAAAGCGGGGATGAGATCCGCGAAGGCGTTTGGGAATTTCCGAGATTGATTGCGGCGGCAGTCTAAACGTTTTGAAGACAACTGTGTGCAGA
>ENA-ORUV01000249-ORUV01000249.1-human-gut-metagenome-genome-assembly--contig:-NODE-249-length-45929-cov-36.8666_pt1 | contig 45929 bp, 47 predicted proteins | sample MGYA00242089_ERZ509229 | MGnify/ENA primary metagenome ERZ509229 (study PRJEB26280, sample SAMEA2338805) | human gut metagenome | biome: human gut; feature: human-associated habitat; material: faeces...
TACTGAAGCAAGCGGGTGCTTTCAAGTTTTAAGCGATACGCGTGCTGTTCCAGGAGTACAGGCGAGCGGACGATATAGTGTTAGCTTTGATGCTTCTTTGTACAGCCCTATTTATGGCAGATCAGACACTGTTCAGCCCGAAGCTCACTCATGGGTAATGTGCGTGGTAGCCTACGGCGTAGCTACTAATGTAGGGTCTGTGGACATTCAGAATGTTATGTCTGCTGTGAATGCAGTACAGGCTCAAGTTGGTGAGATTCCGACGCCTAAAGTATATGCCACGGAAACGTGGCATAGCGGAACCTCTTGGTATCGAGTGTGGTCTGACGGTTTTATTGAGCAAGGTGGTGACTATACGTCTTCAGACAATAACAAGTTTACCATTACACTTAACAGACCAATGACAACAACTTATTACCACTGTACCGTAACTGGTGGGTATAATACCTCAAGTAACAACGGTTTTGGGCACGTCTATGGAAAAACCACCTCTGACTTTAAAGCTGTAGTTATTGAGCCTAGGGGTACGTGGGAAGTGCGCGGTTACTAAGGGATTCTCAAATGGATTTCTACATCAATCAAAAGTTTACTGGTATCTACCCCCCTGAAGCCGCCGTATGGTGTAACACCAGAGGTGACTGTAGTATTCAACAGGTATACGGTGGGTATCAAATTATTCAGAATCCTGAACCTGATGATTCGACGGTAGCTGAGGCAATCAGAGATAAGAGAGACAATCTCATTGGTGAGACTGACTACTATCTCATGCCTGACTATCCTTTGAATCCTCAGAACCTTGAGGAACTCAAGGTCTACAGACAGGCTCTTAGAGACATCCCTAAACAGGAAGGCTTCCCTAGGGATGTCTGTTGGCCTGATGTGCCTAAGTTCCTCTGTAAGGACTCTGAATTGGAACCCTTGGGTCTCGCTAAGGTAGGGATCTAAGGTTATATCCAAGGTGTTCTTTGGGTAACTATGGACACCTTGGTTTCTTTATCTAAGTTACTTTATTTTATAAGGAATATAATTATAGCAGAATTTGCTTCTAAGGGTGTTGCGGGCTCTGGTCTCGGTCTTGGTATCGCAGGTACGGCTCTTGGCCTCCTAAATAACGGAGGTAACGGCGGTCTCCTTGGTGGTCTCCTCGGTGGAGGCAATCAGAATGTAGTGTCTGCTCTTCAGGCTGAGAATAGCATGCTCAAGGCTGAGAACTATTCCGACAAGAATGCCAAGGAAGTCTACGCACAGTCTCTTGCAGATAACCGTAGACTCCGTGATGAAACCTTTGCATACCTTAAGCCTCTTGCTGATGAATCTGCGAACAACAGAGTTGAACTCGCTAAACTTCAGGCAGAGCTTAAGTGTTGCTGTGAAAAGCAGGAACTCCGTGAGCAGATTGTCCTTGGTAAGGTCAATGAACTCGCTTTGACGACTCAGGCTAAGTTCGGCTGTATCGATGGCACTATTGCCAACATGATGAGTACTATCGGTAAGATCACGGATACCGTTGTTCCCATCAGTGCTGTCTGCCCGACTCCGATGGCTAAGTACAACGCGTGGGTTGCTCCTACGAATACTCCTGCTACGGGCGCATAATAATTTCCTATGAAAATCAGTTTGAGTAAAATCTCTCAGGTACTCCCTGAGTTCGTTGATACTCGACTGATGCCTAGTGCTCCCTCCACTATGAAATGGATTCTTGGAGGGAGTACGTTCCTTGTCCTGCATCAGGCGGATACCCTCATCGGTAAGTATCTGCCTATGCTGAAGCAGGTAGGTATCGTCGATGAGAACAACAAGGTAGACATCGAAGTTGCTAAGGGATTCATCAACAATGCATTCGATAAGAGTGGTGCTGTGGAATACTTTGGTTTTAAATTCGATAAATCCGATGGTGAAGCTCTAATTAATATTATGGAGAAATACAAAGATGATTGATGCGAAATGGGAAGATAATGTTTTTATGATGGCTAAGCATAAACTTCTTGAAGCTATTGAAAAACTTAATAAAGAAGAATATATTAGCGCAGAGGATGTTATTGAATACAAGAATGCAATTAAAGCACTGTATTATCTCCTGAGTATTGAAAAGAGTAAGTAACTCTAGTGTTTCAGTAGTCCTAGAAGGACTGTACTGCAGTCTTTTCCAAGATCAGTGCCCGTACAGTAACTATCGTAGGGCTACTGAATCTATTAAGATATTAAACAAATGAATATTCAAGTTTATTGGGATGGTAATTCTGGAGTTATTGAACACAATAGCGATAGACTTAATCTGACTTCTAAGCCTAATATTAGTTCCGTTAATTTTGATGTTCTTAATTTCAGTGAGGACGACAATATTGGAATTAAGGTTTATCAGAATAAGACGATGGAATTAACCCCTGAAGAAATTACTACGATTAAAGCGTTTGCTAAAACTAATGCCAAGCCTGTAAATACCCTAGATTCTGCAATTGGACAGCACAACGTTGCCCCTGATGCACATCACGATATCCGTGTGAAGATCGAAGAGCTGTCTGCTGCGATTGCTCAGTTGAGTGCTTTGTGCAGTCAGGCTATGGCTATGTCCGCAATGGAGGAGCCTAATGAGTGCGAAGACCAGTACGCTTGAGAAACTTCATGAGATGCTTGCTGAGCTGTTTATCGAGGATATCAAGCTCTGTAGAGAAGAAGGTATTCCTATGGCTGCTTCCGACAAGGGTGTGATTGTTTCGTTTCTGAAGAACAACAACATCACTGCTGATCCTGATCTCGAAGACATGCAGAGACTCGATGAAGAGTTCAAGAGACAGGCAGAGATTGAGAGAGCCGCTAGAGCCAAGAGTATGCTTGAACAGAAGGGAGATGATCGCTTTGACGATCTGCTGAATTGATGGAAGAGCTGACCCTACAACGGATCAAGCTACTGAAAGAACGTGTTAATCGTTATAGTAATGATCCTACGAAGATTCCGCAAGATGAGAGACGAGAACTCTCGTTGATGTTCGCTGTAGCTTTCAAGGACTTCAAGGACTTCTGTGAGATCGGTATGCGATTCCTTGGCTTCGGTATTACCGAGATGCAGTTGAGCATCGCAGAGTACGTACAGAATGGCCCTAAGAAGCGAATGGTGCAGGCACAGCGAGGTTAGTCTAAGGCTGAGCCTCGTAATCTCGTGAATACGGGGGAACTCTCGTAAGAGACAATCCCGTGCCAAGACTCGAAAGAGTAAGGTGTAACGACTATCCTATATGGAGTAGGGGCAAGTGTCCCGAAGCGCGAGACTCCGCATGTCGGAGAAGATATAGTCTGATCTTGTAGGCGACTACAAGCTGTCGAAAGACGGGGGAGGATTAACGACCCTCCCTGAACACAATGGAAGCAAAAACGACCATTACAGCCCTGTACGCTGTGTGGAGATTGATCCAAGATCCTACGTGTCGTATCCTTATCGTCTCTGCAGGTGAAGATCAGTCCAATGACATCGCAGTGCTTATCATTCGATTGATCGAGCAGTGGTCTTTGATGTGTTGGCTTAGAGCAGATACCTCCAGAGGTGATAGATCCTCGTATGAGCATTACGACGTGAACAGGGATCTCAGACGAGTTGAGAAGTCTGCCAGTGTGTCGAGTGTAGGTATTAAAGCTAACCTCCCCGGTCGAAGAGCTGACCTCATCATTGCTGATGACGTTGAGTCGATTACGAACTCCACTACGCAGGTTATGCGTGATGACCTTCTGAATAGAACGAAAGAGTTCACTGCTATCTGTACGCATGGGCATATCCTGTACCTAGGTACTCCTCAGACTAGAGAGAGCGTGTACAAGACTCTGCTCAGTCGAGGCTTTGATATCCGTATATGGCCGGGTAGATATCCTGAGCCTGATAGATTGGACAGGTACCTTCCAGGCACTCTAGCTCCAGAGATCGAAGAGGCTATCAGGAAGGATCCCTCGCTTCAGAGTGGTGGTGGTCTAGACGGTACCCGAGGAAAGCCTACTGATACGGGTAGATACACGGAAGAGGATCTTCAGGATAAAGAGCTTGACTACGGTCCTGAAGGCTTTGACCTGCAGTACATGCTCGATACTACGCTTTCTGATGAAGCTAGAACGAAGATCAAGCTCAGTGATCTGATGATCGCCAATACTGGGTACATGGAAGCCCCTGAGACGTTCATGTACAGTGCAGAGCCTAGACTCCTCATCAAGGATCCTGAGATTGCTACACCTCCGATGCACGGCAATCGAATGTACTACACGGCAAGAGCATCGGAGAATTTTATCAAGTACGATCATAAGGTTATGGTCGTAGACCCTGCAGGTAATGGCGGTGATGAACTGGCTTACTGCTGTGGCGGTGCATGTAATTCTTACGTGCATATCTTTAGCGTAGGCGGGTTCATTGGCGGTACTACCGAAAAGAACATCAACGATATTATTGATCTGTGCTTGGAGTTCGACATCAAAGCGATTAAAGTCGAATCCAACATGGGACATGGTACCGTTGAATCACTGTTCATCGCTGAGCTTCAGAAGCGAAAGATTAACGACATTGGTGTGGAGGGGTTCTATAACACAATCCAGAAGGAGAAACGTATCATTGATACCGTGTCTCCTGTAACTCGTAGACACAAGATGGTGTTCCATGAAAGAGCCATCAGAGACGATTGGAAGTGCTGTATCAGGTACACCCCTGAGAAAAGAACCATCGTGAGTTGTCTGTACCAGATGGCTAACATCACGTATGATAGACAGTCATTGGCTAAAGACGACCGTGTGGATGCTCTGGCAGGCGTTGTACAACACCTCAGTGATTGTATCGCAAAGGATGACGATAAAGCGAATGAACTTAGAGAACAAGAACAAGCAATGGAGTTCTACAGAAATCCTATGGGATACAAGAACTATGGAGGTAAGAAATACAACGAATGGAACAACTTGCACAAGTACAGCAGGGTAACTCGGAAGCATCGTTGGTAGTGAAGGTCGCTATCCTTGAGGAGCGACTTAAGCAGACCAATCAGGATGTACATGAATTGAACGAGAAAGTTGATGTCTCAGTTACTGAGATCAAAGCAATGATCGAGAAGATCCAGAACAGACCGAACTCTGTACAGGAGTTCATCTCTGAGAACTGGAAGAGTATCCTTCTCGTAATCCTAGCAATCATGGGGGCTAATGCTACGGTTGTAGAGAGTATCTCCCGTGTTATGCTCGGTGGATAAACCACCGATAGGGAGTGCTACGCACTCCTGTGCTCGGTGGATAAACAGGATACCCCGTAGAACGCGAATACAGCCCTTCTACGGGGCTTTTAGAGGTTGGGTAATGAAGTCTATCATCCAAGGGGTGTCGATCGCTGTAATCGCTTGTATTTGCGCTATAGCGGGGTATTGGCATATTCAGGCACTGAACGCTAGAATCGAAGGGCTTGAGAGAAGCCTCCAGAACGCTGTAGAAACGCTCGCAGACGTTCGAGGAGCCATCGCCGTACAGAACACGGCACTGAAGAACTGGAGAGCCTCTCAGGAACGATTAGAGGCTTCTCAGGGGGATACAACGAATAGGATTGAGTATGTCCTCAAGAATAGTAAAGGTAACGCTAGGATTGTTGATCACAGCGTTATTAGCGAGCTGTGCAACGGTACAGGAAGAAAGTACTGCACAGAAGACCTACGTCCCAGTCAGGACAGTGGTACCAGTGGTGCTAACGGCACCGTGCAAGGAACCAGTCCTAAAGGGTAACACGATAGGGGAGCTCGTAAGGCATATCGTTGATCTACGTGGGAGTATTGATGAATGTAGTAATCGTATGCTTACCATAGATCGTAGTATAGATGAGTACGATAGCGTACACAGTAAGCACAGATAGGAGATACAGAGTGTAGTGTACATAGGGTGTTAGAGTATTACAGGGGATGGATGGGATGTGAGTACTAAGTAACACCTAAATTTGGTATACTAACGCGAGAGGGTATCTCCCATTTCACCAAGCGATTATCCCCCGTATACCCCTAGTGCACTATTACCATCATCATGTTGAACATCATGTAGTACACCTAGAGTATACCCTAGTACATCATCAGTACACTTAGTTGTTCATAGTAGTACACCTAGGGTATCCTGTGTGGTATATACTAGGTATGCCTAGAGAGTAGAGTGTACTAGTGGGGATATATCTCTTTTATCCATCAGGGTATACATAGTACACCATTAGTATACTGATAGAGATCTATCTCTAGTATTCATTAGTATATCTATGTATCTATCTATATTACGTCCAGCAGTATACTGTTATATATCTATAGTAGTTCACCTATAGTGTATATTAGTACGTCCATCATTGTACTCTTAGTAGTACATACTGTAGTACACCTATGTATACTATACATTGTTCTACTGTAGTTCTATATCTATCTATATATAAAGATATCCTGCTTGCGATGTATACCATCATCGTTGTATCGCATGATTACATCTCATCGTTACATCGCATGATTCTATGGCATATCCTATGATGTATCGTCCAGCAGTATCTTGTTTTGTCCATCAGTATCCTCCGCCGTGGGTTTCTCTTTCTTAGCGTTCCCCTCCTTTCAGTCGGGTCGGGCTATCCGCTTCGGCTTCCTCGTCTATCGCTAAGTTCGACTAATCGTCTCTGTGTCTCTCCGAGCCACCGATACGATAAGTCTCACTAAGCTCTCTCCTCGGCGATCCTCCGCTACTATCCCTAACGCAGTACCCGCACTTGCAGGCTACCTATAAACATCCTATGCGCCTCTCTTACGCTCTCTATAGGTACTTGCCGCTCCGCCACGCTTCGTATCCCTCTAGACTATGACATGCTGCTCGATAATCGCACCGTCCTCGCTACGCGAGGGGTGGTTGCTACGCACCCTCCCCTCGCTACGAGTCCGATTTTAGCGATTATCTCCCATCCTGTCAAGTCTATACATTGTTTGTGGTCGCTCCGCTGTGGACGCTCAGGATGGTAGGTTTTTCCCTACCTAGGGTAAATCCCTACAGTTTACACAGGCAGCCGAGTTTGTGCTATACTTTAGCCATCTAGAGAGGAGGAGTCATCATGACTGATCTAATCGCCAAAGGCATCTGCCTCACCCTTGCCGCCGCCTTCATCTGGGCGTGCTGTTATTTTATTTACGCCATTGCTTAAGGAGTTATACCATGGCTACGTCTAAGATCATCGCACATGTTTCCGCTCGTATGGAAGAGCTTAAGGCTGAAACCCTTCGCCGTCTCCAGAAGGCAGGACGACCCCGAGTCGTCGCTCAGACGGTGTTCATCACCGCCGCCCGTGCCTGTGGTCTGCAGGCTACCCGCAACATTATCAGCGATATGACTGCGGTTAAGCCGCTCGTCCGTGCCATGGTTGCTGACGGCTCCCTTGTCTTCCATCACGTGGAGGGTGGGACTTCCTACTATACAATCCCGTCCGTTGACGGCATGACGGGTAATACTGCTCATCAAGCAGGCGGCGCCTCCTTTGAGGTCGACCCCCGTCACATCGGGGAGGACTGTCTGCACTTGCAGGCAGGGCGCCTGATCGCCTCGCGAGTCTGGCGAGTCAACGTCCACAGGCTTGAAGAAGCGCGAGACCGTAATGCTAACGGTTACGTGTTCAATGATTTCAAGTGGGAAAAAGCACCAGCTGAAGATGATGCCGCATTTATCGCACAAAGGCAACAGATTGCCGCGATCTCTGCTATCGTTGATAGCATCGGTGTCAACGTGGCGTTCGACGCATTCTGTGACGACCGAGGACGTTTCTACGTCCGTGGGGGCTACGCCTCTCCGTACATGGGCAAACTGGGTCGTTGGCTGTACGCCGCCGACGACGAGGTGACGTTAGATCACCGCACTTCGTTCGCCCAGAACTTCGCCCTGCTGACTGGCGATGCCATGGGCAAAAACTGCGGCGTAGGCACCTCCGAGGATTGCGATTTCTGGCATGGTCTCCTTGCCCCCTATGGCGTTAATATCGCCCCGCACAGCCTGCATCGTAACGCCTGTAAGGCATACGGTATGCCCCTGTTCTACGGGGCAGGGCAGAGCCTTGCCGCTGAGCGCAGGGATGCCCTGCTGAAGCAAGCAGTATCCACAGGTGAGATCGACCAGACGCAGGCTGACGCCATCGCCGAAGCCCTCGACGCTGTGGGCGAGAAGCTCAAGAGCTTTCAGGAGCTGACGCGATCTTTTGCACAGTCCTTCGTGGACTGGGGCGAGGATCCCTACTGGACTACGCCCAGTGGTTTCAAGGCCTGCAAGAAGTACCGCACGCATAAGACGCTCATTTGGAACTCGGGCGAGAACGATTGCACGTGGTACTGCCCCAAGTCTATGACCCTGAAGGTCAAGACGGGGACGATCTGCACTCAGCCGAAGGATGAGTCCGACAAATCTGTGTTGGTCGCTACGACGGCCAACATCCTGCAGTCGTTGGACGCCGCCCTTATGGCTAAGGTTATTATAGCCTTTAAGCAGGAAACGGGAATTACCCTGTTTCCCTTGCATGACTCGTACACCGTTCCGAAGGAGTACGCCTCTACACTCACAGCTTGCGTTACTCAGGCAATGCGAGAGCTTGCCGACTCCGACGAGATGAAGGCGCTACGCCGTGAACTTAACCTCCCGCCTGTGAAGGTACTGGTGGGAAGGGCTAAGCCTTCCGACCAGATGAGAAACCTCGACCTTCGAGCGATGAACCCGCTCGACGAGGAATAAAAATCTCATAGGGCGCTGCCCCTTTGAGTCCCCTAGCCCCTGCCCTTCGGCGGGGGCTTTTTCTTGCCCCGGAGTTCCACAGAACCGATATCACAAAAGAATCAGGTGATAAAAAATTCGCTCGCTCGCTTCGCTCGCTCGACCTATCGTGGCACGCTTCGCGTGCCCCTCTTGAACTCGGGGGCGCTCCGCTCCCCCGAACCCCCTCGAAGGGAGAGGCATACTGCCCCTCCCTCGCCCTCCCCTGCTCACGTTCCGTCGCTGTACTGTACTCACAACGTTAAACTTATGAATAGGACAGAAGGGCTGTACTGCTAAACAGAGGTCGTACCTAAGCTCGTCATGAATCCTCGACTTTCATCAGATTGACGATACAAGACATCTCCAATAAACTGTTGAAGAGCATTAGCTACGAAAGTCAAGGCTCCATGACTCTTGTGAATCAAAGACCTGCTAGCTTTGCAGAGCATGAGGAAACTCATGCGCTACAGACTACGACAGTGCCTAAAGAAAAAGGATACTACTACGCCGAGGCAAGGAGTGCCTAAAGTTCGAGGACTGCAGACACTCCGACGCTGATACTCGCCCTTCAGGCGAGAAAGGGGCCGTTCCACGCCCCTTTCGATCCCCTTGGCCTATAGCACGCGAGAGCTGTACTGCTTAGCAGTAGTAAACTTACGCAAAGGGCTTGTCCTTCAAAAGGCAACGCCATAACCAAGACCAAGGCTTGGGGTGTACTCACAGGCGTAATCTTCATTTACAACATCTACCCTTACCAAGAGGACAACATGTACAAACTCACCGACAACATGTATGAACGCGTCAAGGCAACATATGGCGAAGATATCGCCAACGGCATCAACGACGCCCTTCGAAACCCCGCAGGAATCGAAAGCGAAGACACCGGCTACGTAACTGTCAGCGTTCACCTCAACTGTGAAGACAGAATTATGTGTCTTGACTCAGCAACCTTCATCTTTGACAAGATGGACGAGGTCACAGACCTCAAGCCTCCTCGAATGCTGGATTGGTACATCAATCCCAAGGATATCTTCCTAGGCTTTCTTGAAAAGAAGACTGTCGTCTTCTTACACAAGGGTGGTAACAGCTACTACGGCAAGGTGGACTGCATTGACTATGAAGATGAGTCCATTCATCTTGAAAACGATGAATGGTATTGGATGCAGAATATAACCAAGATCATGGTTATCAAGTAAGGAAGAACAGAATTCATTCTGCAGGTAGCTCAACGGATAGAGCATAGGTCTTCTAAACCTACGATAGGGGTTCAATTCCCCTCCTGCGGTCCAGAATTGGAAGTACAGTTCAAGGGACTACCCATGGGCTGTACTTGCAATGCGATGGTGAGATCCATCGCGTGGTCTAACGCAAGACCCAAAGCAAAAGCCAGAGTAACTCAGCTGTAAGAAAACGAGTTGGTGAACACCACCTGAGCGCTTCGTGCAGAAACCCCCGTTAATGGTCTCGTTGCTCCACGTATAGGCAGAGCTTGGAACTCTGAAACTCACCACGCTGTGATGCCGCTCCATCACCCTTCATAAGATGAGGTAGAATCTTACGCGAGGTCATGCGTTAAACGACTAGGAAGGGATTCTAGATACCTTCCGGACTACACTCAGGCCAGAGCGTAGTCCTATGGATCAGTCCATAGGTCTACGTTTTGGTATAACCAAAGGAGATTACCATGAAATACAAACTCACCGCAACTGCTCAGAAATGCTTGGTTGCAATGGCACCCAAGATGCCTCCCCGATGGACTGACGAAGGTCATGCCCTGTGGGAAAAGACCTTTAGATACATTGAGAAGGCCTACCAAGATGCAAAGGAGCATGGTACTACGCCGAGATACGTCTTCCCGAAGGGCACCATCAGTGAAACCATGGATGTGGGGATCTATCTTCTCGACGACATGTTCGTTGAAGCCCTCGTCCCTGTCAAGGGACAGTGGTATCCCATGTCCGAACGTCAAAGGCTGTACCTTGAACCCGATGACATCGTGTGGTACAACGTGTGGTACGCAGAGCCTGACAAGGGCTACTACGTATCCAAGTACCCGTCAGGCGGAAACAAACGAACTACGCACTTCTGCGTGGTAAATGCCCTTCAAGAACCTAAAGCAACCAAGGAAGAGGAAAATCATGAATCTTCAGAACATGACAATCATACGCCCTGATTGGGATACTCAAGCCTTCTGCTTGTTGTACGACGGGAGGTACATCCTCGTGTCGTACGACACTGCAATCTGCTGTGTACACGACGATGGTAAAGCCATCATCGTTGAGTTCAACCCATGTTATAGGCAGAGCGTAACCACGAGCAGACACTTCAGGTGGTTTATGAGAACCATCCCGTTCTATATGAAGAACAAAATGCAAGAATTCCCCAAGCGCAAGATGCGTAGCACAAGGGAATTCATGGACTACTTTGGTACAAGGACTGAGATCCCCGTATGAAGAAACACGGACCTCATGAAATTGAAATTACTTGGTTGGGCGGATACACCTTGGGCAGTATCCAAGGTGAAGCCCATTCCAAGTACGGTGATGTGTATATTGACATCACCAAGCGTGGAGCCAGTACATGGGTATTCAACATCTACAAAGATGAATATGAACTCATTGCGACATGGTATATTAATAACCAAGAACTAAGGAGCATGCTTATGTATGTTCAGGTAAACAATCACTCTGAAGACGAAACTGTAATGTTCGGTGAAGTCTACAGCATCGGAGACAACCAGAAAATCTGTGCGTTCAAGTGGACGCTCAGTGACGGCGTGGTGTGGACGGATCCCGCAGGTCTGTGGGGTACCAGCATCGTGGATTTCATTGACGAAGAATGCACGGGGATGTACTATGAATCGCTGCCCTAAGAACAAACGTGTAAATAAAAACAAGCGTAACCAAGACAAGGAGATCCAAGGCTACGTCTTCGGACAGAAGCGTGATTGGAAGAAGCTCCAGAGAGGTAAGCCTCGCTATGGCTGTACTGCCACTCTGCAGTTGGTAAGCGCCTTTGTCTTTGGCGATCCCTACTACTTTACCAAGACTCCCTCTTCGATTATGTGGGAGAACCTTCAGCATGAAGTAATCATTGGAACCATCGACAAGAAGAATGGACTTCATGTGAGTTCCTCTATTCATGCGGCATGTGCTCCCGTTGAGTACAACGCATACAAGGTGTTGGTTGAGATTTGTAGTACGCAGATCATCAACAACGATGGAACCAAGGAGTACATGACTACTCGTGTTACTGCCGATGACGATCAGAACGATCTCCTCATGGCACCCATGAGTTTTGTGTACAGAATCTGTGACAATTTGGTAAAAGCAAGAGCTAAAGGATGGAGACCGAAGAGTGGCTACAAGAAGCACAGAGACTTCCTGTAGGTAGTTCTAAACGGATCTATCATGGTGCAGAGAGGCGTCCTAATCTCGTAGTAAGGAACCTACCAGATAAGTGGACAGCCTACTGCTTTGCGTGTAAGGAGTACGCAGAGATACGTAAGTCCTACGTTAGGATCGAAGAGGAGCAGTCAATCATTAACCAAGATCAGGTTAACACGACAGGACTGTATAGCCTGACTGATCCTCGTGTACCTCTGCGTCGCATTGTTTATTTCCTTCACACCAAGCACATGAGTCTATCGCTAATACAACCTTACAACCCTAGATGGGATGCAAGGCGAAAACGATTAACCATAGACCTGCCAGATGGCAGACTTGGTCGAGACATTTATGGAACCAATCCTGCCAAGTGGTACGTGTATTGGAACTCTGTGCAGTACGGATCCGCATTCGGAACCAATGAGCTAACAGCACAGGACATCATCCTCACAGAGGACATGTTCAGTGCAATCAAGGCTCAGAGATTCCTGCCCGATACGCAGTGCATAGCGCTCCTAGGAACAGCCCTTACAAGGGGCTTAGAACAGGCTCTATTGCATTGCAAGCCTCGGATGGTACATCTTATGCTAGACGGGGATGAGACGGGCTACAAGAGCTCCTATAACGTCCTACGGCGTCTTAAACTCCTAGGGATTCCCTGCATCATGCAGAACCCTGAGAGGGGAGACCCCAAGGATCAAAACAGAGCATGGTTCGAAACTAAATTCAAGGAGGCTACATGATTGACATTGTGCTTCTTAAGGCACTGTCAAGCAAGAAGCATTTCACAGCAACGTACAAGAACCTACCGCAAGAGATGTTGGATCCTGTAACCAACAGGATCCTGTATCTCTATGGCTTGTACTTCGTAACCTATCCTGATCATGAAGAGATCAATCATGAAGCATTGATCTCTTACATTGATTTTAAGGTAAGAGATGCAACCAAGCGTGAAGAGATTCACGCTGTGCTAAACACAGTACAGAAGACTGAGATTCCTCCAGAGGTTCTAGAGAACACTCAGAACCAGATTGAGGAGCTCGCATTCAGTGGTAAGCTCGGTGCAATGCTGACGAAGTACAACGCAGGTGAGGACATTGATCTCACCTATGAGGTGTCTGTACTCGCAACCCAAACAAGAGAAAGGATGTCTGTGCTTGGCTCCAAGAAGTGGGCTGACGAAGACATTCTGAAATACCTAGAGGAAGATGCTGATGACAGTGGACTTCAATTCACGACTTTCGATATTCTTCACGATAATCTTAAAGGCTTACATAGCGGGCACAACGTGGCTGTGGTTGCACCTACTGACAAGGGGAAGACCTCTCTACTCTGTAGACTGGCAGTTGACTTTGCGATTCAAGCCAAAGACCTCGAAGAATACAAAGACTCCTGCATTCTGTACCTTGTCAACGAGGGGCTAGCTGAGACTATCACGCCAAGAATTTACTGCACGGCGTGTAACTGCACGCGAGACACTGCCCTTGCTATGGCTAGGGAAGGCAAGCTCGTACCTGCCTATGAAAAGATCGTAGGCAAGAGAGATGCTATTAGACTTGTGAACATTCATGGTATGAATGTATCTCAAGTAGCCAAGATCATTGAAGCTCATAAACCGTACATGGTGATTACCGACATGACGGGTAGAATTCGTGCTAATGGTAACTCCAAGGGCATGAACGAACTCCAAGAACTTGAAGAAGTATGGAATAACATGAGAGAACTCAGTGCCATGCTTAAGTTCATTCATATCGGTACTATCCAAGTCAGTGCGGAGGGTATGGACAATCTGTATCCGCCGCTCACAGCAATGCAATGGAGTAAAGTAGGCATTCAGACTACGCTCGACCTCTGTATCATGGTAGGGGCTTTACAGAACCCTGAAGCAGGTATGGAGGACATCCGAGGGATTAGCACACCTAAGAACAAGCTCAGTCGCTCAGGTAAACGCGCAGAGAACAAGTTCGAAGTAGTGTTCAATCCAGAACTTAATCAATGGAGATAGTATGATTCCAATCCCGCGATATACGATTGTTGACCTAGAAACGGAGAACCATGAATACTATGGCATGGTAGCTCCTCCTTTCTGTCCCGAAAACTACATTGTTGAAGCGGGATGGAAGAACAACCAAGGCCCTGTAGAGTCCATGCGATTCACCAATCGTGCAGAGCAGAAGAACTCTGCATGGTTTGACTACGCTTTCGATAACGGAAAGCCTGACTCGTACTGCGAAGTCATGGTTGCTCATAATGCAACCTATGAATTGCATTGGTTCATGCACGACTACATGCCTAGCCTTATGCGATTCCTTCAGAATGGTGGTAAGATTTGGTGTACTCAATACGCCGAATACCTGCTTAGCCAACAGCAGGACTTGTATCCTGACTTGAATACCACGGCACCTAAGTACGGTGGTACACCTAAAGTTGACGAAGTCAAGATTCTATGGGAACAAGGCGTTCTCACCTCAGAGATCGACCCTGATCTTCTGCATGAATATCTGTGTTCTGACCATGGTGACGTAATCAACACTGAGAAAATCTTCATTGGACAATGGGAAGAAGCTCAGAAGCGTGGTATGCTCAAGATGATCCAGTACAGAATGGATGCGCTTCTGTTCAACGCATTCTGTACATTCTTCGGTATGCACATCGACATGGATGTTGCTGAGAAGAATCTCAAGGAACAAGAGAATCGACTGCAAGAACTTCACAATAAGGTCAATGCTCATCTTCCAAAGGATCTACCCTTTGAATTCAAGTTCTCTTCAGACTACCACATGAGTGCTTGGTTGTTCGGTGGAACACTCAAGTACAAAACCAAAGTGCCCTACGATCCTCCTAAATACGTCAAGAAGGAAGTATACAAGGACCCTGAAGGTAACTACACTGAAGAGCCTACAGAACACTCTGTACGCTACGCTAGTGGCAAGAACAAAGGACTCCCCAAGCCGTTCAAGATCGACACGGATGAAGAACTTCTGAAGTGGGGTGAGAAGCTGTACACATTCGAAGGGCTAATGAACCTGAAGGATCTACCCCAAGAAATTTCTGATAAATTCATTGGTGAACGTCCTGAATTCGCAGGTAAGCGATTCCAAGTAGACGGTACGCCAGTCTTTAGCACTTCTGCAGATGCACTTGCAACCATAAAACGGTATTGCGACGTGGTCGATGAATTGCTAGAGATTGCTCAGTTGGAGAAAGACAATGGAACGTACTATCGGCGGTACGAATACGACTCTGAAGGGAACGTTAAGAAGGTTTCTGGAATGCTACAATATGTTATTCCAGAATCATCCATCATTCACCATCAGCTTAATGCATGCGCTTCTCGCACGGGAAGGCTCTCAAGTTCGAGACCTTAACTAGAGGACAGGGTCTCGTTAAAACCATGTGAACTCAGGGGAAGCCCAGAACGGGTAATCCTGAACCAAACTTTTCAATCCACCATAAGAGGTGCATATGAACAACGAAATCAAATTCTATTACGAAAACACTGAACTCACGCAACAGCAGATTGCCAATAGACTTGGCATTCATTGGAAGCGTGTGTTCAACTACATTAAGAACAACTACTCTGTAGAGTATCGCAAATCTCGTAAAGCGAAATGCTACAGGAACAGCAAGCTAGGTGAAAAGAACCCTATGCTTGGTAAGAAGGGTATCGAACACCCCAACTACAAGGGTGAAGTGAGCGATGGTAAGGGCTACCTTATGATCCTTAAGCCTGAATGGTACACAGGACGCAAAGGTTACAAGCACATCTTCATGCACCACTACGTAGTGTGTAAAGAGATGGGACTCACTCAAATCCCCAAGGGATGGACAGTACATCACTGTGATAAGAACCCTTTGAACAATGAATTTGATAACTTGGTCTTAATCACACTTGGAGATCACATGAAACTCCACGCTATGATTAAGAAAGAAGGTGCAACGACTATCTCGAAAGAGAGTACACTCAAGTGGGTGGAAGCGCATGGCACGCCTTGGCGTGATGATATAGTCTGATCTCTATAGGAATATAGAGCTGTCGCAAGACGGGGAGAGATTAACGACCTCTCCTGAACATAAATGAACCTCCAGAACCTACCTAGAGACGGTACGAGCAGAGTTAAAGAGATGTTCTCAAGTCGATTTGGAGACCATGGAAGATGTGTTGAAGTCGACTATTCCGCCCTTGAAGTCGTAACGCTAGCTGCTGCTAGTAATGACAAGAACTTGATTGAACAGCTTGAGAAAGGCACGGACATGCACTGCTATAGACTAGCAGGTGCATTGAATGAGCCTTATGAAGAGGTGTACAAGAAGTGCCATGAGGAGGATCATCCTGACCACAAGAAGTACAAAGAACTCAGAACGGCAATCAAACCAAGAGCCTTCGCTGCTCAGTACGGAGCCTCTGCAGGGGGTATCTCCTTTGCAACAGGCTGTACGCTACAAGAAGCAGAGAAGTTCCTCGAAACTGAAGCTAAGCTCTTTCCTGAGAGTAGAGCATTTAAGGACAAGGTTCGTTCAATGGTTGAACAGACAGGCTTGTTACCTGAAGCCATTGAGCGAGAACTTGATCCTGCGACAAATTCATGGTATGTATTCCGAAGGGGATACTACAAAGCGCCTGGAGGCACAGAATACTCCTTCAGGCAAAGAAAACAATGGAAAGATCACAAAGAAGTCCTAGACTATAAGGACACTGAGATCAGCAACTATCCTATACAAGGCGAAGGTGCGTTCATCGTTCAGACAGCTTGTGCTAGGATCATTAGATGGTTGATTAAGGAGAACTTCTTTGATGGATCTATCCTACCGATTAACACTGTTCATGACGCCGTGTACATTGACTGCAAGACTGAAGACCTCGCTAGACGAGGAGGTAAGGCAGTAGCATGGATCATGGGCACTACACCTAAATACATTGCACAGAACATCCCAGCGTACAAGGCATGGATGTACGACGAAGTACCTTTCCCTGCTGTACCTGAAATGGGATACAACCTCTTTGACAAGACCCACGTAGAATAAGGACTAACTATGCTTTCCGCTATTAAGAACATTGCAAACGAAACCACGACTGACCTCGACATGAGCACCGCCTCCAAGGGTGGTGAGAAGTACCTGCTTCCTGTTGGTACTGCCCTCGGTCGACTTGTTGAGTACATTGAATTCGGCAAACAGCCGCAGGAATTCAAGGGTGAAAAGAAGGATCCCGCCATGGAGATCCAGATTGGCTTTGCCCTGTATGGTGAAGGCTACCAGAAGGAAGACGGCTCTCCGCGTATGATCAGTACGTACCGAATGAAGCTCTCGAACAATGAGAAGAGCAAGTCTTTCAAGCTCTTTAGCCGAATGAACGCCAAGAAGACTGCCAAGAACTTCGCACAGCTTCTTGGCGAGCCGTTCCTTGTGCCGATCATTCATAGCACGAATGGTAAGGGCACGTATGCTCGTATCGACCTTGACAACATTGGCTATGCCATTGATCCGATTCGTCGCACTGAGTATCCTGTTCCTATGCCTAACGAAGATGTCTATCGTGTCTTCCTGTGGAACCATCCGACGAAGGAGATGTGGGATTCGATCTACATTGAGAAGAACAACTTCCTTCAGGAGACGTGTCTCTCTGCTACTGACTATCCGAACAGCAAGCTCGAACAGCTTCTGAAGGGTTCTGTCCCTTCTCTTGAAGCCGTTCCTGAGAACTTCGACGAAGTGCCGTTCTAATGAAACTCAGGGATATACAAATCCCTGATACCGATCAATTCAAGCCTAGCATGGACCGTGTCCTCATCATGGATGGGGATGCGGCATGCTATGAGGCTGCTTCTAAGTACGTAAAGTTGGATACAGCTATTCGATGCGTACACATGAAGATTCTTGAAGCTATGTTTCTTACGAACTGCAAGAAGGCTAGAGTCCATATCACGCCTGCAGGTTGTTTGAAAGCAGGCAGAATGAACTTGATTGGTGTAAAGCCTTATCAGGGTAATCGTAAGGACAAGAAGAAGCCTGAGTTGTTGGAAGCTCTCAGGCAGAATATCTCGGCATTGCTCAATGACAAGAACATTGAGGTGTTTGCTCATTATGATATTGAGGCTGATGATGCAGTGGTTATCGACAGTTATTACTACCGCAACAAAGGACTTGTGTACAGTCCTGACAAAGATCTTAGAATGGTTGTGTATCCTCTGTATGATTTGGATACTGGCAGGGTTTGTACTATTGCTGACCCTTTTGGTGATATTAGCATCACCAGTACTGAGTCTGGTCTTCCTCATCCAAGGGGGCAAGGACTGAAGTTCTTCTGGTGGCAGATGCTCATGGGAGATACTGCCGATAACATTCGAGGCTTGGATAAGTACCAAGGCAAGAACATCGGAATGAAGAAAGCCTATGAACTGCTGAAGCCTATCAAAGACGAAGTCACTGCGGCTATTGTAGTGCTTAGTGCATACAAGGAAATCAATCAGAATCCTCTTCCTGAAGCGAACATGCTATGGCTTCTGCGCAATGAAGCAGACAGCTTTCAGAAGCATCTTGCGGAGCTTACTCCGAGTATGCCCCGTGAGCTTGTCCAATGGCTTAGAGATTGCTACAAAAGGAAGTGGAGGAAGGATTGAGAAAGATTAGTAGGTCCCAGCTCAGAGCATGGGCTATCGGACACATCAAGACTAAGCAGGGAGGACTGTGTCCTCTCTGCGGTAAGCCCATCTCTCTTCAGGTGATGGGTAATAAATCCGACTACGTGGTTGACCATGACCACGAAACGGGAGAAATTAGAGGCGTGCTGCATCGCTCATGCAATGCAGCTGAAGGTAAGGTAAGCAATGCAGCCGCCCGTTGGGGTGCCAAGAGCACCAAGTACAGCGATATCATCCCATGGTTGCACAGGATGCTTGATTACCTAGAGAACAACGAAGGTACTGGGATTATCTATCCAGACCATAAGACTCCTGAAGAACGTGAAGAACTCAGGAAACAACGCGCTAGAAAGGCGCAGGCATTGCGCAAAGCAAGACAGGCTTTGCGTGCTAAGGAGAAACATGATTAAGGTAATTAAGAAAGACGGCACTGTCGAACCGTTCGATATGGAAAAGATCTTCAAGGCTATCGACAAGGCCAGCCAACGTGCTAACTGTAACATCCGTAGAGGCGACCATGAGCTTCTGGAGTCGTACATCACTTTTGAATGCGAGTCCAAGGGCAAGGACATTCCTACGTCTGAGATGCACAGCATCGTAATCAAGGCGCTGTATGCTTGTGACTACAAGGCTATTGGTGACGCATACAAGGAATTCAGAGACTACAAGAACACGTATGCCAAGGCCTTTGAAAAGGTGAAGGATGATGCGGACACTGTTCTTCTTCTCGGAGATAGGGAGAATGCTAACTTTGATTCTTCGCTTATCAGTACGAAGGGTTCGCTCATCAAGGGGTACCTCACGAAGGAACTGTACAAGCAGTTCTATCTGAACAAGGAAGAGCTCCAAGCTACGAAGGAAGGCACGATCTATATCCATGACCTTCGAGACATGATTTTCAACAGCATCAATTGCTGTCTGTTCGACATGGGTAATGTCCTCAAAGGCGGATTCAGTATGTCCAATGTGGACTACACTGAACCTACTAGCGTGCTCAGTGCGCTTCAGGTTATCGGTGACATCACGCTCGTCGCTACTGCACAGCAGTTCGGTGGGTTCACTATTCCAAGTATTGATAAGACTCTCCTTCCGTATGCCAGAAAGACTTACAATAACGCCTTCAAGAAATACTTCAATACTTGTAATCTGGAGTATGATGAAGCAGACTCCATGGCTCTTGGCGACCTCAAGCGTGAGCTTGAACAGGGCTTCCAGTCTCTTGAGCTGAAGCTCAATACTGTGCCGTGTTCCAGAGGTGACTTCGCCTTCACCACTCTTACGTTCGGTGAATGGAGCAATGACCTCCCTGATCTCGACAAGGAGATCCTCCAGATGGTGTGTGAAACCATCCTTGAGATTCGCATGAAGGGGCATGGTCCGAAGGGTAAGCAGGTTGTGTTTCCCAAGCTCGTGTATCTCTATGACTGGGAACAGCACAGTGGTGCTGAACATGCTGATGTGTTCGACAAGGCTGTTGAGTGCTCTAGCAAGTGCATGTACCCTGACTACCTTGCAATCAACTCTGACTATGGCTCGGTGTCTGAAACCTACCGAGCATCGAACAAGCAGTGCGTGATTCATCCGATGGGTTGTAGAGCGTACCTCACGCCTTGGATGGACCCTGAAACCAATGAGTACGTGTCTGTTGGCCGATGCAACATCGGCGCTGTGTCTCTGAATCTTCCTCTTATCTACAAGAAGGATCCTGAGAAGTTCTATGAGAACCTCACTGAGAACCTTGAACTTATTCGTAAGTTCTTCCAGAAGAGGTACGAAGCAGTTGCGGAAACGAAGGCATGCACGAACCCCATGGCATTCTGTCAGGGTGGATTCTACAAGGGGAATCTCAATCCTGATGATAAGATCGGTGATCTTACGCAGTACATGACTGCTAGTTTTGGTGTTACCGCCCTCTCAGAATTTGTTGAACTTCATGGTCTGAAGCTGAACTCTGCTCTTGGCAGAGACCTTGCCATCAAGGTTGTTGACTTCATCAATAAGAAGATCAATGAGTTCAAGAAGGAGGATGGCCACCTGTATGCTCTTTACGGTACTCCTGCAGAGTCCCTGTGTGGTACTCAGATGCAGCAGTATCATGACTATTGCAAAGCACACGGAGTTAAAGATGAATTCGAAGGAAGAAACTACTTCACGAACTCGTTCCACATCCACGTCGCAGAAGACATCTCGCCCGTCGAGAAACAGACGTGGGAATTCCCCCTGTTCCATAATGTTCAGGGTGGGCACATCCAGTACATCAGAATTGATAACCCTGAGAATCTGAAGGCCGTCAAGGCTCTGATTATCAGAGGCATGTACAATGGCTTCTATCAAGGTGTGAACTTTGATGCCGCAGTTTGTGAAGACTGTGGCGAACACTCCACTAATGTAGGCAAGCACTGCCCGCATTGTGGTTCCAACAACATCTCTGTCATCAGTCGTGTTTGCGGCTACCTCGGGTACTCTAATGTCAATGGACATTCTAGAATGAATGATGCCAAGATGGCAGAAATCAAAGATAGGAAATCAATGTGACGTTTGAAGTGGTTACACTTGTTATGAACGCTTGTATTTGCGTTGCGCTTGTGGGCGTAACGGTAATGGCTGTGTTTTTGCTGTACGCAGGTATCCGCAGTATACTTAGTGCACTTAACATGGATGATTAACTAAACTAACTAAGGAAAGACCCTACAATGACTATCCCTAAGAAGTACACTAGCGTTACCCGTATCGGTGTTAACGCTGAATTCGAAGCCTACCCCACCTGTAAGGGACACGTGGACTTTGCAACCTTCAATTTCCCGAGCATTCGATCTTTCGTTGCTTGGGTAAACGACCATAACAGCAATATCGCTTACGTTGTGGTTAAGGATCCTAAGAAGACTTCGGCTGATATTTACACGGAGTGTTGGTCCCGAACGTTCATCTCGCCTTATATCAAGCGAGGTTGCACGTGCCACGTGACCGTCAGGCTTGACTGTGGAGCTGTTGGACAGCTTACATTCCATAAGAGTGAGTAATGAATTACTCTGGACTCAACCTATGCGATACCGCTAACGGACCTGGGGTCCGCGTATCCCTGTTCGTTAGCGGGTGCTCCTTGCATTGCAAGGGGTGTTTCAACCAAGAGGCGTGGGATAAGGATTACGGAATGCCTTTCGATTCCTACGCCCTCACAAAGGTTCTAGAAGCCTTAAAGGAGCCCTGTATCGAGGGCTTAAGCATCCTTGGGGGTGACCCTATGGAAGAGTACAATCGACGCGATGTGGGGCTTGTATGCGCCTCTGTGAAGGCCTTGCACCCCGACAAGAGTATTTGGCTTTGGACTGGTCGTAAGTTCGACGAGATCAAATACTACGGTCATATCTTGGATTACGTAGATGTGCTCATCTGTAATCCGTTTATCGAACATCTTAAATGTAAAGGAAAATACTATGGAAGTTCAAACCAACGAGCTTATCGGAAATCTCCAGAAGGAACTTGGGATTTGGTTCCAGAGGACTCATCAGAATGTTCCTGTTAAGGGACATCTGAAACAGTTGTATCTCACGTGCATCATTGAGGAGTTCAATGAACTCGTTCAAGAGAAGTGCGGTACCCCTAACGACATGAAGGAACTCTGTGATCTTATCTGGGTGTGCGTGCAGTATGCCAATGCTTGTGGCTATGATCTTGAAGCAGGTATGAATGAACTGCTTAAGGAGTACTCCAGTAAGTTCTACGATGCACATGGTAACTACAATCCTACCTTTCGATCGGATGGTAAACTCCTGAAGGGAGCAGGTTTCAAGAAGGCAGATTTCAACAAGTTCTTCGAGGATAAGCATGAAGATCAGTGATATCTCTGTTGAGTACATGGATCACATGGGCAGTGATTGCACTGTTGTGAATGCCGCTCGTGTCTCCTTTAACAAGGAGATCAAGTTTATGAGCTTCAGTGATGTGAAGCTCCTGCAGTACCTTGCCAAGCACAGGCACTGGTCTCCGTTTGCTCATACGAGCATCCAGTTCAGATGCAAGGCGCCTATCTTCCTTGCTCGACAGCTTGTTAAGCATCAGGTTGGTGGCGTGTGGAACGAAGTGTCTCGTCGATACGTAGACTCTGCACCTGAGTTCTACATTCCGAAGGTCGTGCATAATTATCCTCAGAATGCTAAGCAGGGTTGCAGTGGAGAACACATGTACTCTGAATTCTACGTAGGAAATATTATTGAATTGACGGCAATGGCAGAGTCCGAGTACAACAAACTCATTGCAGAAGGTATTGCGCCTGAAGAAGCTCGTATGGTACTCCCTCTGAACACCATGACTGAGTGGATTTGGACTGGGTCTCTGATGTTCTGGTACCGAGTGTGGAGTCTGAGGCATGATCCTCATGCGCAGTCTGCTGCACGAGAGTTCGCTGATCTTCTGTATAAGGCTATTCCTGATGACTTTCAGGTAAGCATGCAGAGTTTGGTTGATTATTATGGAGATGCGTGATGTGTAAGAAGATTCATAAGTTTCCTAGTAAAGTTCTTAATCAATTGCTCTACAAGGATACGGTTATTGCTGATGGGTACTACCTTCAGTACATTATGAATGAGAAGATTGCTGATGAAGCCTCTGGAGAGCAACGCTGGTACTACCTGTTCAAAGATGTGCAAGAAGACAAGTTCTACCTTGCAACGTATTTTGAACACGATGATATCTTTGGGTTCTTCCCCTTTGATGGGAAAGGCATGATTGAATGTCGTAATGTAAGTATTATTGGTGTCTTAAAGGGTTGAGGTTACTATGGAAGAAAACTACATCGTACTTAATAAGTGGGAAATTGACGCTCTTATTGGTAATTCAGGATGTGTAGCGGTGAATGACAAGCAGTATTATAGGGATGAGATTAAAATTCTCAGTGCTTCGGGCTTTACCCGCGACTGCGCTTGTGTATTCTTTGATGCAACTGCAGATGAGCCCATCTACTACATCGTTTACTACATGTATGACGCGTACAATGATGAGAATATCATCAGAGCACCTGTGTGGAATTCGAAGCCTGAGAGTTGCTTTATTTACTACAAGATCCGTAAGGCTAACTCTCGTCAGATTACGGAATACTATTAAAGGATTGACTATGTTTTATAAAGATGTGCCTTATGAAGGCGAAGAAGATTATTACGGCGATGAGCTGTACGATGAGGTATACGGTAATGATCCATATATTACCTCGGATGAACTCAACAAGAGCCTGAATGCGTATTCCAAGACTGCAAAGTCTTTCGATCTTCTGGACATTGCTCCTGCGATTCCATTTGTCCTTGGTAACATCATCAAGTACACGCTTAGGGCACCGCATAAGGGTCAGAAAGAATCGGATATGGCTAAGGCTAAGGACTACTACTTTACCATGGTCGACAACTATGAGGTTTACACGGCGTGCCAGATCTGGTATAATGAACACCTTGATGCCATGCGACTCATCCGAAAGCTCTATGGTAACGAACTGTTTGCCGACATTGATTCTGCAGACTGTACCCTGAGTGCTTTCTGTGACCATGTGCTAGCGCTTTAATCTTAAAACATAAGGAGAACTGATGACGGAATGTCCTGATTATACCGATGAAGAACTTGAGAAAGAAGCTCAATACGAACGTAGGTTCTACCAAGAAGGATTGGCTAGAGCGTACCAACAGATGAAGGAGGCCGTCGATAACGGTATGCTTCCTGATGTAGGTGTTGGTAAGAAGATCATTAATAGGTCTTTTGCTACGTTGGTTGAGGATCTTACGGAAGCAGCTAAACCCTGTCGAGGTGTAGGTGCAAAGTACAGCGCACACATCCGTAAGCTAGGGATTGAAGCATCCATGATGATTGGTTTGAGAATCATCCTTTCCAACGGCAGTTCTCCTGAACCGAGACACAGAACTGTTCAGTGTATCTTGGGACGTATTGGTATGGCTATTGAGACGGAATTGCTCGCTCGTAAATTCGAGGAGATCAATCCGTACTACAATGCTCGTATCGCTTCTCAGGTTAAAGAGCAGTGCGTACATGACGTGCGTACCATCAGAGCCAAGTACCTCACTGGTTACAAGGATCTTAGTATTAACTATGAGCCTTGGACTGAGCAAGAGAGACTGGGTACTGCAAAGGTAGTGATGCAAACTATCTGGAAGGCAGGTCTCTTCACGATCACAAACGGTAGTCGTCGTGCTCCTTCTCTGGTTGAACTCTCTGATGAAGTGAAGATGTTCATCCAGAACAACTACGACCACATCCATCCAGTGATACAGTTTCCTGTGATGCTCATCAAGCCTCTTCCATGGAGAGGGATGTACAATGGTGGGTACATTATCCCTGAGCTGAGGAATCACTGTCCGATGATGAAGCTCCACGCCATGCCTAGGGATCTCCGTAAATGGGTAACAGAGCGCGTAGGAGGCGTCGAGGACACTCAGGTAAGGGAAGGTATGACCAAGGCTCAGGAAGTCCCGTATCGCGTTAATACGCGCGTCCTAGAGGTTGCTAGGAAGGCGTTCGCCTCTCCCAAGGGGTTACTTGGGCTTCCTCCTCATGGTCCACAGCCCCAACCTCCGTTCCCTTTCCCTGAAGGATGGAATAAGGACTCCGCTACAAAGGATGAGCTTGAGTTGTTCACGAAGTGGAAGCTCGAAATGAAGAGCTGGTACACGTATGAGAACACTCGACTGGGTAAGAAGAGTGGATTGAATGGTAGGCTCAGGTACCTGAATGAACTCAAGGATGAGCCGAGGTGGTACTGTCCTGCGTTCATTGATTGGCGTGGTAGGGTGTACTTCAGAAGCACGATCAATCCCCAGAGTGCTGACGTAATCAAGGGGTGTATTGATTTTGCAGAGGGTAAAGAGTTAGGTGCAGAAGGGCTGTACTGGCTGAAGGTTCACGTAGCCAACTGCTGTGGATACGACAAGAAGAACTTTGATCTCAGAGTTCAGTGGGTCGACGAACATTGGGAGGAAATTAAAGCATTCCTTCACGATCCATTGAATGTTGATCCTCCAGAGAAGGACACTGCCTTCACGCTCCTGCAAGCAGGGTGGGACTTAGAGAGCGCTCTAGCGCTTCCTGACCCCACCAAGCATATCTCCCATACCCCAGTGGCTATGGACGCCACCTGCAGTGGTCTACAGCACTACAGCGCTATGCTGAGGGACGAGGTAGGCGGGTACTACACGAACCTCGTCAAGAGTGATTCTGATGAGAAGCACGACATCTACAAGGCTGTAGCAGATAAGGCTATGGAGTTCCTTCCTGAAGTTACGGATGATGCGTTCATCATCAAGTGGTGGAAGGACAAGGGGATTCCTAGGTCTATGGCTAAGCGTCCTGTGATGACATACGTGTACAGCGCTACACTCAGAAGCTGTATTGATTACGTAACGGAGGAGCTAGTCGAGGAAGGTGTTGAGATTCCCAGTGGCTATAGCTACATCAGTCTTAGCACTCCTATTGGCAAGGCTCTTAGAAAAGCCGTTGAAGCTACTGTTCCCAAAGCCAAGGAAGGTATGGATGCTCTTAAGGAGCTAGTTAAATCCCAAGACGATGCGATTAGATGGATAACTCCAGTAGGAGTTCCTGTTGTTAACTACAAGGACAGCTACCATATGAAGTTAGTGCGTCTTAGCTGTATGGGTTTGACGAATATCTCTTATGGCTTTAGCGGTGCAGAGTACAATCGTATGAAAGCTATCAACGGTATTAGTCCGAACTTCATTCACTCGATGGATAGTTCACATTTGATTAAGGTGGTTAATGCTTTTAACGGTCGTATCCTTTGTATCCATGATAGCTTTGGTACTCACGCTTGTGATGTACCTGTTCTTCGAACTGAACTGCTCAGACAATTTGTGGATCTGTACGCACATTACAATGCCAAGGACCATTTCGTATTGTCTTCAGAGAATCGAACAGAGGTACAACTCCCTCCTTATGGGACATTGTCTCTAGAGGATGTACTGGAATCGGAGTTCGCATTCTGCTAAGTTCGCATTCTGCTAGTATCCTAATGTTACTATGTAGGGTCTAATAAAGAACTTTTATAGTACGTATAGGTGTAATATACTAATGTACATAGTATGTACTCTAGTATATACATATATTACGTACTATATTAGTTCTTTATATAATACACTCTAGTATACTATAGTATACTATATCCTCGTTTGCTACAAGGTTATGAGATGAGTAATAATAAAACTACTGTTAAAACTCTACAAACTACTACTGTTGGTAAAGTAGTATGGCTACCTCTACACGTCAAAGAACTCGATAAAGTTTTTCCTGAAGACACTAGTAATGACAAATACGGTGTGATGTGCTATCGTAATGGGCAACGCTCAGTCATTAAGTACATCGAGCAACAGGTAAAGAAGATGCTCAAGGAAGATACTAATGGTATCCCTCGATGAGTATCACTATGAGGTACCAAACATCAATATCTTGCGTAATGTGATTGAAGCACACGCTGAAGACTACCCGATGTACCAAGGTGATAAGGTACCTTGGAGTCAGTGGTTGACTCTATCTGCTGTGTGTGCTTCTAATTATGTTCTTGTAGGTACTGATGATGAAGGTAAGCAAGCGTTTGCGATCTTCGACATAGGCTATGATCCTCATGTTGTTGGTTCTGTCTTGACTATGCAGATGACTGTAAGCAACAGTCCTAAAGCTATGTCTGTGATTACAAAGCGCTTGCTAAGAATTGCGTATAACTGCGGTTGCTCGTACATCTGGATGACTAGAAGGACAGGTGCGTACAGCTACTCAGGTACGTTTCATAAACTTAGAGAAAAATCTAATGGGATTTTTTAAAGACTTGATTACCTTTGGTGGATACAGCCAGTCTAAGGCTATGGCTAAGGCGGCTCAGGATCAGGCTAGACAGCAGGAAGAGCTGTATAACCAACAGCTCAAGGAACAGCAGGAAGCCGCTATCCTCAAGGGTAGCGAAATGACAGAAGCCGTTGCTACTATCAACACTGGTGGTGGTGGTTCTTATGCGGATGATCCGTTCGCTAAGAGAAAGAAGCGTTTTAATTTCGGATCTAGTGATTCGTTGGGGATCATGTAATGAGTTATATAGACAGCTATGAACCTCAACCATGGATTGGTGGTACGGGGACGTATGTCGGTGAATCCAAGACTAGCTCGAAATATAATACTGGTAAAGTAAAAGGTTCTACGCGCTATTGGGACGGTACCAAGTGGTCTAAGGATGCACCTACGAGTATCCCCATGATTGAGCTTAAACCTGCGTATAACAACACGAGTAAGCCGGGGGCTACGGAAGACATTCCTGAAAGCAACTTCTCTGCAGGTACCTCGGACGTTAGTGGTGACGAGTCGTTTGCTTAGGCTGGTGCTAGTAGTATTGTTGATAGATTTGGTCTTGGCGACACAGGTTCGCCTAGACGTAAGAGAGGCAGAGGTATGTCTGCGGCCCTTGGAGTTATTTAATGGGAAAGGTTAAGAAGTGGTTTGGCGGTGGTGATAATGGTGCCGCTGAAGCTGAACGTCGTATGCGTGAACAGCAGGAACGCGATCGTATCGAGCGTGAGAACAGACTCATGCTTGAAGGTTCTACTGGTGCAGATACTGCTGAGTCGTCGGGTAATGTGCAGACGGGCTACGCTGATTACAGCGGTGGTGGTATTCGTCGTAAGAAGCGAGTCGGTGATAATATCAGTGCTTCCCTCGGCATTGGTTAACGATGGGTGGGACGGGTAGTTAATGATCGACAAGACGCATCAAACCCTGTTTGAGGAGTACAGGGATCTAAGACTCCTCAATAAGTTCGAACAGTACAGTAAGTGGACTGTAGCTTCTGTGTTCCCTCACAGTATGAAGATTGACGATCTTCAGGGTAATGATGTGATTGAACGTGACTTCCAGTCCATGGGTGCTGTGTTGGTTAATAACCTCACGGCTAAGCTGTGCAAGCTCCTGTTCCCTGTTGGGCTTTCTTTCTTTAAGCTCAAGGATACGAAGGAGCTTAAACAGTTCTTGGGTTCTCTTGGTGAAAGGAAGAGAACTCTTACCGAGATCGAGAACACATGCTCGGAACGTATTCTGATGAATGCAGGATACGCACAGTTGCATCAGTTGATTAAGACTCTGATTGTGACTGGTAATGCTTTGGTTGTACGCAAGGAGAACAAGCTCGTTGTGTACACTCCGAGAAACTACAGTCTCTTGAGAGACGCGGACGGTACTGTGCTTGACATGGTACTGTGTGAACAGATTAGCTATGATAGAGTTCCAGTCGACATTAAAGCATTTATCAATGCTCAGGGTAAAGAACCCAGAGACACTGTCGATTTGTATACACGAGTCAGAAGGATTAAAGATGGAAGTGGAAGATACAAAGTCAGTCAACAGATCGAAGGACACCAAGTTGGAGACGAAATCATCTTCGCTCAAAATCTGTGTCCTTACATTCCTGTTGCTTGGAGTATTGTTAATGGCGATTCTTACGGACACGGACTCGTCGAAGACCTCGCAGGAGACTTCGCCAAGCTATCATGTCTCTCCGAAGCCCTCGCTAAATACGAGATCGACGCATGTAGAGTAGTGAATCTCGTCAAGAGTGGTAGTGGTGGTGACATCGACGCTCTTGCTGAAGCAGAGATTGGCGAATGGGTTCAGGCTGATCCTGATGCAGTTGGTAAGACTGACGCAGGTGATGCGAACATGATTAAGAATCTTCTGGTGGATCTTGAACAGATTATCGGCAGACTCAGTATTGCGTTTATGTACACGAGTAATGTTCGTGATGCAGAGAGGGTTGACATAATAGCTCTCTATAAACTACTTTAATTCGGTGAAACTCTCGAAAGAGACAATACCGAGCAAACTACGATTTTTAACTATGTACAGAAAAATCCGATTGAACATCCCTAATCTTAGGGATGAATACACGATTGACACCGACGGTGTTGTCGTTAATGTTACACGAAACAAAACTCTTGCTGGTACTAGCATCAGCAAGAACAACAGATACGTCAAGATTCATCTTGACAAGTTCTACGCATTGCATAGACTAGTTGCTATGCACTTCGTACCTAACCCAAATGGTTATACCGAGATCAATCATATTGATGGTAATCGCTATAATAACTCTGCTAGTAATCTAGAGTGGGTTTCTCATAAAGACAATATGCTCCATGCTTACAAGACTAAACTTAAGTCTAACCATGGCGAACTTAATCCCTTTAGAAAACTCACCGCAGACGAAGCTAGAAAGATTTGGGCTATGCGTGATCTTCCTCTGACCGCTCGACAGATTCGAGACAGACTCAAACTCGATGTGTCTGTAGCGGCTGTGAAGGCAGTGCGTCAGGGCAAGAACTGGACTAGTGTAACTCAATCGCAGTGTGTGTAACGACTATCCCGAAAGGGAGTAGGGGCAAGTGCCTCGAAATAAGTAGATCCTAATTGCAGGATAAGAGATAGTCTATTCTTATAGGTGACTATAAGAGAGGAAGTAACGATTCCTCGTAATACAAAAGAACAGCTGAAGAAATCAGACAGAAGGTTGCTGAAGCCGATCAGGCACTGGGCGGTGTTTACTCCCAGTTGTCTGAAGCTCTGCACAAGCCCATTGCGTATCTGCTCTTGGCAGAAGAAGACATTAAGATCGAAGCCGCTATCAAGGCGAACAAGATCAAATTCGAGATCCTTACTGGTACTGCTGCTCTTGGCAGAGGGAATGACACTGAAAGACTTCTGAATAGTATTCAGATTCTTGGTGTTATCATCCCTGCGATGTCCCAGCTCAGTAAGAGATTCAATACCGAAGGCGTCATCGACATGATTCTGACGAACAACGGTGTTACGCTCGATAAGGTTATGAAGTCTGACGAACAGCTTGAGCAGGAAGCTCAGGAAGCTCAGGCTCAGATGCAAGCAATGCAACAACAGGCTACTGCCCTTGACGCCTCTCAGGCGGCAGGTGGTATGCTTCAAGGTTTTTAAGGAAATTAAATGACAGACCCTATGAATCAGAATCCGAATCCGAATCCTGAATCTCAGGTGGCAGGTACTCCTGACACCCCTCAGAACGCCCCTAATAGCGCGCCTACGGCGCCGACGACGTCTCCGAGTATGTACACTCCAACGAGTGCTACGGACGCGTCTACGTCTCAGGATACGCGTCCTACGTCGGACGCAGACTGGGGTGGTCTCTCTTCTGGTGACGCAGTCCTTGACGGTGCCATCAAGGCGTTTACTGCCTCTGCAGGTATGAGTCCGCAGGACTTCATGCAGATTGTCGGTAATGCTGTGGACTACAACGATCCTGAACTGATTGACAAGACGTTGCTTAGTTCCAAGTACGCAGGTACCGAGGACACGATTAAGGGGTTGGTTAATGCTCTGATCGCACAGGCTAACAATGCGGACAACATGATTCGCAATACTGCGTATCAGATTGCAGGTGGTAAGGAATCGTGGGATCAGGCAGTTGCTATCTTCAACGCCAACGCTCCTGCGTATCTCAAGGAGACGGTGAAGACGATGATTGACAATGGTAAGATTAAGGAAGGTGCACAGATGCTCATGAACAGCGTTGGCTCTTATGGGCAGGGTGCATCGTCCATGCCTCAGATGGGTGGTGGTATGACTCCCCAGAAGGGGCTGAGCTTCGACGAACTCAAGGTTGAGTTGGGTAAGCTCGTACAGGAGGCGGGTGGTGCCTCTCTCGAATCTGGTACGTATGGTAGACGTTATCAGGATCTTATGAAACGCCGTGCTATCGGTAGACAGCAGGGTATCTAATTAAACAGGGAGCCAAGTGCTCCCTTATTTTTTTTTAACTAACTAAAGGAAACTAAAAATGGCTCCTAATAATACTCCGTGGCAGCCCTATTATTCCCGCAATCATTGGGCGGGTCAGAACGCCAATACCGATCAGCATCTCGAAATGTATCTTGGCGAAGTCGAATCCAGATTCGAGTACAATGCTGTGATGCGTGGCTTCACGAACGAACGTTCTGTTGCTAACGAAACGAATACGTACCGTATCGACCGAATCGGTTCGTCTAAGGTCATGGGCCGTAAGGCAGGTGAAACCCTGACGGCACAGCGAGTCACGAACGAGAAGATGATTCTCTCTGTTGACACGGTTCTGTACATTCGTGAAGTCTTTGACTGGCAGGACCAGTGGACGGCTCCTGATCGTCTGATGGAAATTGCTCGTAACAATGGCTATGAATTCGCTGAAATGTATGACAACGCTCATATCATCCAGCTCATCAAGGCTCGTAAGGTTAAGGTCCCTGCTCACCTTAAGCCGTCCATCAATGACGGTATTGAGATGACGGGTGAGTTCAAGGCTGATGCTAAGACGCAGGCTGAACTTGAAGCTAATGCTATCGCTATTAACCTTGCTCATAAGAAGGGTGTCGATCACCTTATCAAGAACAAGGTCCCGCTTGCGGATATGGTGACGATTGTCAAGCCTGAGATCTACTCGGCTCTGCTTGAACATCCGAAGCTCGTGAATCTTCAGTACGATACCACGAATGGTGGTGACTACTCTGGCCGTCGTATGGTTCGTCTTAACGGCATCCCCGTTGTTGAAGTTCTTGAATGGCCGACGGATACGAATGCTCATCCGCTTGGTGATGCTTTCAAGTGCGATGATACCGACCTCAAGGCAGGCATGATTACGTTCTCTCGTTCGAAGACGCTTGTGACGGTCAAGGCCAAGGATTTCACGACGAACCTCTGGCAGGACAACGAGAACTTCGCTCAGGTGCTTGACTGCTACACGATGTACAACGTCGGTATCCGTCGTCCTGATGCCTGTGTTGTCTGTCTGTTTGACACGCCCGCAGGCACTTAATCTAGGAGACCAGTATGCCGACTATCATTGACATGAAGGGCGTCTGGTCTGCCGCTAAGAATACTCAGGCCGCAGTTCACGAAGTGAACCGACCTGGGTATCAGGGTGCCCCGAAGGCTGCGGCTAAGTCTGCAGCCCGCAAGGCTACTGAACAGCAGACTGCGCCTAAGACTGAATAATTCAGAGGGGAATCCTCTGACACTAGGGGATTCCCCATGGATTTGTTGGAAGCTGTAAATAATATCTTGCCTTACTTCGGTGAGGCTCCCGTAACTCGTGTGGACAATAAGCATCCTACGGTTACTTTGATTACGAGTACCATTGACACTGTTCGTAAGACCTTGTTGGCAGAGGGTTGGTGGTTTAATACAAGAGTGGTTACCTTGTATCCGTCTAGTGAAGGCGATATGCCTGCGCCAGAGAATGCTATTAGCATCGAATCCGCAGATGCTAAGAACTTAGAACTTAGAGGTAGAGCCATCTTTGATTTGGATACTGGCTCCTTCTTGTTCAAAGAAAAGATTGTTGTTAAAGTTCATGAGGACATTAAGTTCGAAGACCTTCCTAGAACTGTAGCTCAGTGGATTACCTGTAGAGCGGCTAGTAAGGCTTACGCCATGGACTTTGGTATTGAAGACGTACTGCAGGAGATGCAGTTGAGAGAACAGGAAGCATACAACAAGATGCTTGCTGAACATCTCAGGAAGAGAAAGTATTGCACGTGGAAGAGCCGTGCAGGGATTACGTATCTGGGATCCTTGTTGACCTAAGAGGTAGAGTATGATCGTTGAATTGGCGTATCCGTCTTTGTTGTATGGTGTCTCTCAACAGACGCCTAGAGAAAGACAGAATGGTCAACTTACTGAGCAACTGAATATGCTGTCTGACCCTGTTACGGGTTTGAGACGCAGACCCGGACTTCTCAAGGCGTTTGAGTTAGAGTCTAATGGGGACATTGACTGGACTAAGGTGTGGTCTCAGTACATGGAAGTTGGTTCCTTGCAGATTAACCTTATCGTTTTTACGAACTCAGGTAAATGGCTTGCGTTAGACAAGCGAATGACGACCTTGTTGTCCAGTGGTCAGACGGATTACTTCAAGGCTAGCAAGGCAGGCTCCCTTAGAGCTACTAACAACACTAGTCTTGGTTGGGTTCTGAATACAGAACAGAAGCCAAAGCCTGTTACGGGTGGTGCTGACTATCTCGATGAGACTAATGGATATCTCACTATTAAATCAGGTGCGTTCCTCAAGGAATACTCCTTCAGACTTGAAGGTAAGTGCAGTGGGGTAGCGTTCTCTCATGAGATCTCGTACACCACTCCTGCAGGTACTGCTTCTGGTGATGCGGCTAAGAGTACGCCTGAAGGTGTAGCTAAGGTGCTCTACGACAAGATCTATAGCCTCTCGAATTTCTACCCGACTAGAGAGGGTGCTAGTGTGTTCATCCATCTTGGTGGCGGTAAGAAGGACGGTGACTGGCTTGGTGTTGTGAACAAGTCTGGTACCACGTATGCTACGGCCAGCACTAGAGCCAAGGTACGCAATGTGTCTGAACTTCCCACTACACTTCCTAGTGTAGCTGATAACTGGATTTGTAAGGTAGGTACTAGCACTTCTGCTATGCAATACTACGAGTGGGATCATGCCACTCTCTCTTGGAATGAATGTGGTAGGAGAAGTTCTGTACAGAAGATTCAGAACATGCCTGTTCAGATCTCTCCTAATGAAGAAGGTACTGGCGTTACCATCAAGGCGGTAGACTTCGAGGGTAGAAAGGCAGGTGATGAGGAGAACAATCCTACTCCTGCTTATGTGTATGATGGAATCACGGGTATTGGTACGTTCATGGGTAGATTGGTACTCATGAGTGGTTCTAGAGTGTGTCTCAGTGCAAGTAGATATCCTACTAGGACTATGCGAAGTACCGTTACTGAGATTCTTGATGATGATCCTTTTGAAGTAGCTTCTAGTAGTATCAGTAGTGCTAGCTTTGAACACAGCGTACAGTTCAACAAAGACTTGATCTTGTTCGCTAGTACGCATCAGGCTGTGATTCCTACGGGTAACGTAGCCATTACGTCACAGAATGCTATGCTTGTGATTACGTCTGAAGAGAACGTAGACACGAATGCAAGACCTGCTGTGGTTGGTCAGACGTTGATGTACGCCAGTAAGCCTAGCGATGATTACTTCGGTGTCGGAGAACTCACTCCATCTGCGTACACGTCTTCTGTGTATACCCCACAGTCTCTTACGGATCATATTCCTAAGATGATGCAGGGGTCTTGTAGGCACATTGTATGTGCTAGTAACAGTAACATCGTGTACTTCACGAGTGATAAGGATCCGTACACTGTCTATGTCTGTGAATACTTCTGGAATAATCAGGAACGTACTCTGATCTCTTTCCATGAATGGAAACTTCCGGGTAGAGTCTGTGCTATGCACTATACTGGAGATAAAGTATGTGTAGTGCTTGATGCTGCTGAAGATGGTAACAACTGTCTGATTTGTAGTATTGATACGACGACTGCGCAGTACCTCACGCAGGATACTGTAGTGTTCCTCGACTGTGCTCAGGATGTGCCCGTAAACGTGTCTAGAACGTCTCAGGCGACGACGAAGACTATCGAGATACCTCCGCACCTTCAAGGCACTAAGAACCGCGAGAAGCTCGTTCTTGCGTCTCTTACGGCAGGTCTTGTGGGTGAACCTATCGGTATCTCCTCAATCAATGGAAACACCATCACGATTGACAGTTCGTACAAGACTGACAAGATCATGGTTGGTTGGTGCTATGAGAGTGCCGTTACTCCGAACTCTCCTGTCGTGTACAGCACTAGCTACACAGGCAACAGACGCATGATCTCTGACACAAAGGATACGCTCCAGAGTGCATTGATTACTGTTCAGAGGAGTGATAACTTCTACGTTACCATCAGTGATGTGAATACTTCACAAGAGAAGTACAACCGTACTGGTCTTACTTGGAGTGCCAGAGAACTGGATCTTGGTAAGAACAAGATCAGTAAGATTGGTGACATCCTTGTTCCCTGCAGATTGAATGCTCATACAGCAGAGATCAGACTTAGCACTTCAGGTACTAAAGAGATGAATGTTCTGTCGTTGGTTTACAACATCAGACTTCATCAGAATAGAAATAGAAAGCAGTATTAACATATGGCGTATAGAAATAACAATTACACTGTAACCTTCAATAGTCCCCTGAACACTACGCATAAAATGACTGCTCAGGGGATGTCTCAGGGCTTCCAGATGGGTGGGCCTTGGGGTATGCTTTTCGGTGCCATTGCAGGTACCGTTACTGGGGGTATCGTTGGGAGGTTACAGACTAAAGAGGCATGGAAGACCTTTCAATCCCAGTTGAAAGCGGCTGATGCTCAGAACAAGAGCACGCTTCAGGAGCTTGGTAGAAACCTCTCTGAGATTTCCAGACAGCGAGCAGTCCTTGCTATGGAGACTCAGAGTGCCTTGATGTACAACAAGACTCAGGCTGTGAAGGCTAATGCTGAGGCTAGGAATACGCTAGCGGCAGCTGATCAGGTCGGTAGTGCAGTGGCGTATGCTAAGAGTCAAGTCGCTCTTGAAGCATCTCAACAGGATTGGATGGCTAGATTCAACTATGAAACCCAGCAGTGGAATATGAATGCTCAGGCTCAGAATCTTATCAATACTGCGGATGCTCAGTTCGTTGGGGTTAATGTTAATGGTCCGAAGTTCAATGCCGCAGAGGCATTGCAGGATTTGTTTAACGCAGGGTCTAGCATTGCGCAGTCCTATGCCTTCAAGGGCGGTGGTGGATCCAGTAAGTCTGGCGCACAGAATAGCAACTACATTCAGAAGAGAAGCGACTCTTGGAATGGTAAGACCACGTGGGGCACAGGCTCAAGCGGCTTGACTATGAATGGTAAATCCTATAGTAATCGAATGAAAATGAGTCCGCAGGTCTCTAGTATGTTGGGGCTTTAAATGATTGAACAGAAATTTGCAGGTGCAGGTGGTGCCTCGTTTGTTAATCCTTATCATGGGACGAGCGATCAACTGTACACGCCTACGGATTACAGCGAAGTAGCTCAGAACTTGGGAAAGCTCTTTAGCACTACGTATAAGCAAATCCAAGACAATGCCTTTAGACAGGGGCAGATTGATCAGATGGCTAACGCTGTGGATACTGATCGTTGGCTCGGTAAGGATCAGTATCTCAAGGGAGCCAAGTACGCAAAGGCTCAGATTGATCTACAGACTGTCATTGGTAAAGCACAAGACATTGTGAACACAGCCATTGCTAATGGCAAGGGCAGTGAAGAGATGCTGGAAGAGATCAGGAAATCTCAAGAAGGCCTCTTTAATGTTGCTACTGAGCTTAGGGATACGAATCCTTCTGCGGCTGATAATCTGATTAACCAACTTAAGAATGTTCAGGGTGCGGCTGTAAAGAACCATGCTGAGCAGATGGTTGCTAAGACTAATGAGTACCGTATGAACGGTGACTACATGAGCGTTAATTCGTTCCTTAGTAACTCTGCTGAGTCTGCTAGGCTTAGCAATCAGGGGTTTATCCTTGATGAAGAAGCTACGTACAATGGTCTGAAAGCCCAGATCAATGCTCTTGACACCAATGCTACGGTCATGGGAGTTGACAAACTCAAGTATCGTAGTCAGATTCTTGGTGGGTCTTTCCAGAACATGCTCACTAATGCCAAGATGGATTCTCCAGAGGCTGTGGGTCTTGTGAACAGTATGACTCGTACCATGGATAGACTCGTCAAGGATGGGTACATTGATCCTAAGACGAGCCTTGGCATCAAGGTGTTTGCTGAGAATAAGCTCGGGGAGGCTAGACAATACTATATTGCTCAGGCTAGTATTGTAGCTAATAATCCTGAAATGGTGTACACTCCTGAACTGGAACAGCAGTTCAGTGGTATGCTTACCACCATGAAGGCTATGGGTGTTGAGCCTATGACGCTTGCCAGTCTCCTAAATGGCTTCAGTACGAAGAAGGCTCAGTTCTTGAAGGCTGATGGTAATGCCAAGGCTTCTGGCATGGCACCTCTTGCAGGAAGCCCCGGTAGTGAGTCTTGGCGTAAGAACCTCGCTCAAGAAGTGCTTACACGGCATCAAGACATTGCAGCACAGACAGGTACTACTGTTAGTCCGCAAGAGGTTTCAAAAGACATCATCACCCAGATGTGTCAGTTCTCTGACTTCAAGGGTAGTCATAAATACATTGAAGGCCTTGCAACGACTCTTACCAACGGTATGAGTGCTTCTGGTGACTTCTTCAGTGACGACGTAGCCCATACTGCTATGGTGCTCAGTCAACTCATTAACTCTAAGGATCCCAACATCAGAATGACTGTTAGGGATCATCTTGGTCCGAAGCTCAGTATCTTCTTGGATCAACAGCTTATCCCTGCAATTCAAGCAGCTAGTGCCTCTGCAGGTGATAAGAAGCCTGAAGTCATCAAGGAGATTAACAACAAGCTCCATGAGGCTTGGAGTAATCTCAACAGCGGTAGTACGTACAAGCTCGGTGATAGCATTACCGAGGACACTAAGATCGCTAATTGGTTGGGTGAAGGTGTAGCTAATAAGTACACGTTCTTTGGCTATGGCTTTGGTGGTCTTGGCTTCAATGATGGGCTTGCTAAGGTGCTTGCTCCTACCATGAGGGCATATACGCCTAACATCACTTCCATGCTTCAGAGCGCAGGTACTACGCTTACGGAAGGTAAGGAGCTTGAGACGCTTCAGGCTGTCGGTGTTGTACAGTCTCTGAATGACGACTACACGATGATCTCCCCCAATGGTAATGCACCCATCTTTGCTATTCTTGGCAGTGATGGTAATACCACTAGAGAGCTCATTCCTGAAGTTCTTAAGAGTACCCTTACTGAGCTTGCCAAGAGGAAGAACATTGGTCTTGGTGATGTTACTAGTACGTTCGGTAATAGCGACGTTGCGCTGTTCCTGAATCCTGATACTGGTGGATTTGAACAGGTATTTGAGCCTGCTGATTCTGGTATGCCTGCTAGACACAGGTACACCAACAGAGAAGTGCTTGATCTCTATGATCAGCTCAAAGACGATTACGTTGCTCAGAAGCAGGAGGCCGCTAGTTCTAAGATCGTGTCTGCTGAGGATCTCAGATCTAGGATTACGGAGTTCGAGGATAGTGACCTCTTGGACCCTGAAAGTGTAGAGAACATCAAATCCAGTGATAACATCATGGATGTTGGCAAGGGTGAGTTTGTGTTCGTTACTGATCCCGATAAACTTCAGAGCCAGTACAAAGAGGTTAGTAATAACTTTGTGAATATCGGTGAGGCTCTTAAGACTGCATGGGATGCTTCCAGAGAGAGCATCGGTGAATCTTACGATAGTCTCGATATTGACGCTCTTGCTAAGAGCGCAGAGGATAAGTTCGTTGGTGCTTCCAAGACTATTCAGTCTATTGGTGCAGATATCAAGAACTCTGACATCCCCGCTGAGGTTAAGCAGAAAGCTACTGATATTTGGGATTGGATTACTAATCCTGAAAACACAGCGCAAGTACAAGACTTGCTCGCCGAGGCTAATGAGAACACTGTCGATGCCATTAAGCTCGTGATGAGCAAGGCAGGTAATTATCTCAAGGAGAAGTTCAAAGCTCCTGAGTTGAACCTTGCTATGGATGCGTATAACGCTCTTCAGGGTGCTGAGGATGGTTTGTCGTTTATTGGACAGCATATCTTGAACAGAGTGCGTCATGGGTTCTATGGTCCCAATGGCAAATACTACCCGCCTCTGAGCCAGAGGGATGCTGATGTCATTGAGCGATTCATGGCTAATCCAGAGGGTGTAGGTCCTCTGCATGCCAATACCCTTGGCAATATCTATCGTAGATATGCCGTGGATGCTATTGGCTTATTCGAGAATTTGATGGATATTTCGTATAAGAACGTTACGCCTGTTAAGGTGAGTAATGGTAAGAACGGCTTTGAAACGTTCTATACCACGGGGGCCATGTCTGGCTCTGTGTTTGGACAGGCTCTTGGCAATATCGTTATGTCCGAGCTTGCCAAGGAAGAAGGTATGCTCCTGAATTGGACTGCTACTAATCCGAAGGTTACTAAAGACCCTGTGATTGGTATTGGTTACAAGCGAGGTTACCCTGCTTGGGATAAGCGCTTTGAAGCCGCTGAGGGTGATGCTATCGCTCTTAGTAGAGTTACGTGTGAGTTCGCTACTTGGTACTTCAACAACATTCCGACCAAGTTCTCTAAGGCTACGGGTACGGATTGGGAAAGGGCTACGACTAATCCTATGCTGTTGCCTGTGATCGTTGCGACTACCGACTACGCTTGGCACGCAGGACGCAATGCCAATGGGTACTATGAAGCCCTTGAGCTTGTGAAGCAGAATAAACTTGATGCGGCTATGGACCGACTCAAGGCGTCTGCCCCGTACAAGCAGAGTGGCTTTGGTAGAAAGATGAAACTTGAACACGGTCTCAGGGCGTACTACAAGTATTGGCACGAGACTGAACACTAAATAAGGATAAAGGATGTTCCCACAAAAATACTCAACGGCAGTCCCCGATATTGACTTCGGAGTGGGGACTCCTGAATCTACTGGGGAATGGCAGGGCGTTACGTCCTCGTATTCCCCCGCCAATTACTCCAAGCCTGAACATAGCATTGATATGTGGCAGGCTTTCAAATACTCGTGGCTGTATGACAGCATGAGTACCGCTCTGTACAATAGAGCAACTAAACCTAATCGTCTTGATCAGGCATACGTAGACAGCGGTGCTAACAACAAGTTCATGGAAGAGATGAAGACTACCTATGGTAGCAAGCTCAACGAAGCCATGCTTGATGAGATCAAGAACACTAGATCCAAGGAAGACGAAGACCATACTAGAGCTACTATTCAGCATAAGCTCTTGTCTGAAAAGGCATGGAAGGATCATCCTGTCATAGCCTTGGGTGCGCAGTTCGTAGCTCCTGAAAACATCCCTATGTTTTTTGTAAATCGAGGAGCTCTTGCTGCAAAGCTCGGCGGTAATGCTATTAAGTTCGCTCAATGGGTTGAGAAGGGCATGCATCCTGCGGCTAGGAATGCTCTGTATTGGGGTGGTGCAGGTGCCGCTCAGGCTATCCCCGGAGTTGCTTGGAACTATGATAATCCGAATGCAATCCTCCTCTCCGCCAGTATCGGTGGTCTCCTTGGTGTTGGTATGTCTGCAGGCATGTCCGCTAATAAGGTCTTTGCAGATGCTCCTAGACGCGCATACAAGGCCTCTACGGGGTCCACGACCCCTCTCAAGGGGGCACCTACTAGGAAGGCTTACGGAGGCACTCTATCGCTCTCTGATGACCTCAGAGTGGCATCTGATGGGGATAGGCTTGATGAACAGCTCCTTGGTGCTGCGCAGTTCGGACATGCAGCAGACAGCGGTTCTGCGGCGGCTATGCAGGATGCCCTGCAGGCTGAGTTGAGCATTAAGCTCAAGAAGTTTGAAGATCTCTGTATCGAGAAGGGTCTTGCTAATGATGGCTTCTTTGAGCATCTTAAGCAGGCTGTTGGTATGGAGTCTGCCAATACTAGAATTCCTCTTAGAGATAGAGAGCAGGCACAGGCTGAAGCTATTGCGTTCCTAGGCAATACCTATCACTATAATAGGGCAGTGGCTGAACGTAAGATGCACATTGAAGCTCTCACTGATAAGATCAGTAATCTCAAGCAGGAGTTGAAGATCAATGAGACTACCGTAACTGATGGTAGTCCTGTGTCCCTTCGTGATGAATACAATCGTTTGCTTGATGCAAAGTACAAAGCCGAGATGGATGCCTATAACAAGGCTGTAGCCGATGCTAAGAACACTGGTGCAGATACCAGTAAGATCGCTAAACCTGAGCCTCCTGTGAAGCACTCTCTCACGCTTGGTGCTGTCAAGGTCATGGAGAAGCCTAACATTGACTCTCTTAGTCCTACTGCTAAGAAATGGGTAGAGGCTTACAGAGAATCTGGGCTTGCTACTGAGTTGGGTAATATGGTTAACCGTCTCGGTAAGGATATCAGAGAAGTTGCCGTTGACGAAAACTACTTCCATACTAGGTTCTCTCTTGATAGAATTGATGAAGTAGCCAACGGTCTCCGAGAAGAAGAGTACAACAGGGCTATTACTATGGTGGAAGCTCTTGAGCAGAGTAGACCCAAGAGATTGAAGCACATTACGAATCAGGAAACTAAGCTCAAAAACAAGATCACAAGGCTTGAACAAATTAGAGCTAATGTAGGTAATAATCATCCTGTTGTTGAGACGATGGAAGCTGAAATTGAACAGCTCCGAAAGGACATCGAAGTCCTTACAGCTGAATTCCAGAGACGAGATGAGTTCGTTACTAATGTTCGAACTAAGTGGGCGGATTCGTCTAACGGTCATTGGATGCAGAGAGGCTACAGACGTGTCTTCACTATGCTCGGTGAGCAGATGGCTGATGACATCAAAGCTCTTACTAAGGAAGAAGTAGACGCTACTAAGATCGGTGCATTCCTGATGTCTAAGTACATCACTAAGATTGGTCATGACGATCTCAAGCAAGCTATCAGATCTACAGGTATTGAGAACGAACAGAGACTCGCTGAACTTATTCTTGAAGTTGGTGGTGATCTTGATATCCCTAAAGATGCTTTGGAGTCCCTGAATCTGAGTGCGCTTGTTGCTCAGGCTACTGAACTTAAGGCGGTTAGTAATGCAAAGATCATTGGTGAAGCCAGTGCATTCAAACAGCGTTACATGTGGGATTACAGCACTCCGAGTAAGAGTACGGGTATTCCTCTAAAAGCTCTTCTCGGTGGTGACTTCATGAACACCGTGAATAGAAACATTCAGGAAGAGACTGGACGTATTGCTCTTAGTCATGTTCATATGAAAGACAATACGGGTGAGACGTTCTACCTCAACAATGGTTTGAATATCAGTAGAGCACAGGACATCATCAGAGACAGGCTCAAGAATCAGGGATATTCTGATCGTGCAGCAGAAGAAGTTGCTACTCAGACCTTCGATGCTCTGTTGGGTAGAGCTACTGGCGAAACCCTTGGTCCCGTTATGCAGGTGCTTACTCAGGTTGCTATGGCTTCACAGCTCAAGAACTCTGGTATTTATCAGGCAGTGGAGGCTATCGCCAATACTGCTCATGAATACGGTGTGCGCATGTGCGTAAAGCATATGATTCCCGCTTTGAAGATGGGACTTGGTACGTCTAAGGTTACCAAACTGGATGGTAAGAAACTTGCCAATATCCTTGCTAAGATGGGTGCCATGGACTCTCGTATTCGTCCTGACGTGGCTGTGTTGCCTGATGACATGTCGGATGTCACTAAGAGCGCTGTTGGTAGAGGCATCATGAACTGCGCGCAGTATCAACGATGGATTAACCTGCAGGCGCCTATTCAACAGTGGCAGACTAATATGTGCGCAGGCATTGTTGATGAGCTTTTGGAAGACGCTCTTAAGGCTAAGGACATCTCTAAACTTGGTGAACTAGCTGAGAGCTACTCCAAAGAGGAGTGGAAAGTCATGCTCAATCAGTATGAAAAGCATGGTATGAACGTCAATGATTGGGACTACGAGATTGCTCATACGGTTCTTAAGAACAGCTTCTCCGCTATCAGTATGGTAGCTCTTAGGGCAAGACGAGGCGACAGACCTCGCTTCTTGAACACTGCTTGGGGTAAGGTGTGCTTTGCATATCAGTCCTTTGCATGGAAGGCAAACAATGCTCTTACCCGCAGATACGCGAATACTAGAGGTATCGGTAGTGCCGCAGGGCTTGTCGTTAGACAGCTTCCGTTGTCTGTTCTAGCCGCTATCAGTATTCAAGCTATGGACGGTAAGGATCCCTTCAAGGACCCAGCTGCTCTTGTTGGTAAGGCAGTGAATGCTACGTCTGGGCTTGGCCTTATGACGTATGTTGGTTCCTTCGCCAGTCAGGACATTGGTGGTACGGCTCCTGCATTGGGCTTCTTGAATACTACTAAGAGAGACCTAATCAATGCCGCTACTGGCGATCCTATTGGGTTGGCACAGCACTTCCCGCTAATCAGTGCGTTCTTACCGTTTAGAATTGGTATTGGCGCTATTAAAGGTATTTCAGAATAATCATGGGTACTGTATCCTCAGAATCTCCGAAGGTACAGTATTCTGTTCAGAGAGAACAATCTGATGGTTCCTTGAACCGAATCTCTGTCAGAGTACCGTACTTCAGTAAAGACGACATTCATGTGTACGTGGATGACGTTGAGATCAACTCCTCTGCTTCTGAGCAGAGTACGTACACGTGGCGATGGGACGGTGATTACATCGCCATTACTCCGAACGTTGCTTCTGGTTCTGAAGTCCTCGTTCGTAGAATCACACCGATTAATGAAGCCATTCATATCTTTGATGGTCGATCTGAATTTGATGATCAGAGTATGGATGAGAACTTCCAACAGCTCATCTACATTGCTCAGGAATACTCTGAAGGCTCTGGTATTAAGGACGTGTTCTCCGACATCAATATGCACGGATACAAGATTACGAATGTCGGATGGGCTACTGATGATGATGACGTTGTCACGTATGGTCAGTACAAGAAGGACGCTGAAGGTGCTAAGGTAGCAATGCAGAAAGCAGAGACTGCTTCTGCTAAAGCAGAACAACATGAGCAGAATACTCAGGCTATTGCCAATAAGGCACAGACTGACATTACTGCGTCTAAAGAAGCAGCTATTACGGAGATTACCGACCGTATTGCTCTTGAAGTAGACAAGGCTAAGACTCATGCTGTGACTGCCCAGTCTGCTGCTGGTACTGCAGTCAGTGCAAGCAATAGGTCTGAGACTATCCTCCAACACGTACAGGTGCTTGAGGATGAAGTTGAACTTCATGTAGGTACTGCTGAAGCGGCTAAAGACGAGGCTATCCGCATCAGGGATCTCGCTAAGGCTTGGGCTACTAAGCTCAATGCTACCGTTGATGGTTCTGAGTACTCTGCTAAGCACTACGCTAATGAGGCTAAGGAGCAGGTTAGTCTTGCTACTCAACAGGCTACGCTAGCTACGACTAAGGCTAGCGAGGCTGATGCCAGTGCTAAGAACGCTAGTGCATCTGCGAGCACCGCTACGACTCAGGCCACTAATGCAAGTAACAGTGCTAAGGCGGCTAAGCTCTCTGCGGACAATGCGGCTCTTTCTAAGACTGCGGCGGGTACCTCTGAGGCTAATGCTAAGGCTTCTGAAGTCGAAGCTAAGAAGCAAGCTGATCTCGCTAAGGGTTATGCAAATCAGGCCACTAGTGGTCAAGTAAATGCTGACTGGAATGAGACTGTGTCTACTTCTAAGGCATTCATCAAGAATAAGCCTACGCTTGGTGCTCTTGCGTCTAAGGACAGCATTGCGTATAGTGAGATCACTGGTACTCCTCCTGCGCAAGATCTTAGTGGTCTTGCTACTAAGAGTGAGCTTCAGACTGGTCTTGCAGGAAAAGCTAATGCCTCACATACGCATACGACTGCTCAGGTTACTGGTCTTGATACTGCTCTGGCGGGTAAGGCTCCGTCTTCACATACTCATCCGATTAGCCAGATTACTAATCTTCAGGCTTCCCTTGACGCTAAGACTAATGATGCTACACTTCAGGTAGACCTTACGGCTATCCGTGAGAGCATCACTAATGTGTCCTCTAAGGTTGATGGTATTGGTGACACTCTGTCTCCTACGTATGCCAAGAAACAGGCTATCTTGGATGCCTGTGATAAGGCTCTGAATGGTACTAATCCTGTTAATGCAGTTGATCCTACTTTTATCAATCAATTAGCTGAGAAACTCAGTAAACTCGGTACTGTAAGGCCCTTAGGTTTCCACTATCTTCACCCCTACGGAACAGTACCTGCAGACTCTATTATTTGTAATGGAGCTACGTATTCTAGAGCTTTGTATAAAGACTTCTTTGATTACATTACAACTCAAGGGTGGGTGAAGACTGAAGCTGAATGGCAAGAGATTGCTACGAGAGACAATGGCTTCTGTCCGTTCTATAGTGATGGTGACGATAGTACGAACTTTAGGACTCCTAAGTTTGCTCCTTATCAGCAGATTGCTATCACTAGCGCTAGTGTTGGTAAGTACCATCAGGCGGGTATACCTAATATTGTTGGCAAACATAATGGTACCCCTTGGATTACTGAAGCAAGCGGGTGCTTTCAAGTTTTAAGCGATACGCGTGCTGTTCCAGGA
>ENA-ORUV01000258-ORUV01000258.1-human-gut-metagenome-genome-assembly--contig:-NODE-258-length-45163-cov-85.2093_pt1 | contig 45163 bp, 44 predicted proteins | sample MGYA00242089_ERZ509229 | MGnify/ENA primary metagenome ERZ509229 (study PRJEB26280, sample SAMEA2338805) | human gut metagenome | biome: human gut; feature: human-associated habitat; material: faeces...
AGGCTGAACTGTACAATCCTTTTTCCATTTCTTGTTCGTTTTATATCGGTTATTTATAACTATCTATTTTAATGTTAAATGTTGAATGTTGAATGATTCTTCACTTGAATTCTTCACTCTTCGTTCTTCACTCTTCACTTATTTATACGCTTTCTCGTGAACTCCGGCAACAGCTCGTCCGCTTGGGTCGTTCTGGTTTTTGAAAGAAGCATCCCAGGCAAGGGCTTCGGCTGTAGAGCAGGCTACGCTTGGTACACTTGGCACACTCTTGGCAGCACTGTCGCTTGGGAAATGCTCGGCGAAGATAGAACGGTAATAGTACTCCTCCTTGTTCTGTGGAGGATTGATAGGGAATCGCTCGGCGGCATGTGCCATCTGCTCATCACTCACGGCAGAAGCGGTAATCTGCTTCAGCGTATCTATCCAGGAGTAACCTACTCCATCAGAGAACTGCTCTTTCTGTCGCCATGCTACTTCCTCTGGCAGCAAATCAGCAAAGGCTTCACGAACCACTTTCTTCTCTATGGTCTTGCCCGGACACATCTTCAAGGCTGGGTCCATGCCCATAGCCACATCCAGGAATTCCTTGTCGAGGAAAGGTACACGGCCTTCGATACCCCAGGCAGCCAGACTCTTGTTGGCTCTCAGACAGTCGTAGAGATAGAGTTTACCAAGTTTTCTGACCGTTTCCTCATGGAAAGCCTTGGCATTCGGTGCTTTGTGGAAATAGAGATATCCTCCGAATACCTCATCTGCTCCCTCACCGGAGAGTACCATCTTGATACCCATACTGCGGATGACTCTTGCCAACAGATACATCGGGGTAGATGCACGAACGGTTGTCACATCGTAGGTCTCGATGAAATAGATGACATCACGGATGGCATCCAGACCTTCCTGTATGGTATAGTTGATTTCATGATGCACGGTACCGATGTGCTCTGCTACGAGGCGAGCCTTAGCAAGGTCTGGTGCACCTTTCAGTCCTACAGCAAAGGAGTGCAGGCGTGGCCAGTAAGCCTTGGTCTGTTCACCATTCTCAATACGATAAGTACTGTATTTCTGTGCGATGGCAGAGATGACAGATGAATCGAGACCACCACTGAGAAGTACGCCGTAAGGAACATCGCTCATCAACTGGCGCTTGACAGAAGCTTCGAGTGCATCATGAATTTCTTGCACCGCAGTTTTTCCACCTGTAGCCTCAGCCTGTTTTCTATCCTCCATCTCAGCCTCAGCCATCTGTTCTTCGGCAGACTTGCTTTCATCTATATGATATTCCTTGAGCATGGTACTGTATTCAAACCAGTCGCGTGTATAATAACGCTTCATGCCCGGAGTCTTACTATAATAATAATGTCCAGGGAGGAATGGCTCGTAGTGATCACACTGTCCTTCGAGAGCCTTGAGTTCAGAGGCAACAAGCACCTTGCCGTCTGTATCAAATCCGATGTAGAGTGGAATCACACCGATAGGGTCGCGGGCGATGAGGAATTCATCTCTTTCTGCATCGTAGAGTGCGAAAGCAAAGATACCATTGAGTTGTTCTATCATCTTGCAGATGCGAGCATGGATGGCATCCTCATCGGTGTAAATCAAGTTAGCGAAGTCGCTATCCTGTCTCATTTCACGATAGAGTGAAAGCACCACCTCACAGTCGGAACCAGTCTGATACTGGTATTTGCCAGCAAATCGAGCACGGATATTCTGATGATTGTAGATTTCGCCGTTCACTGCAAGCACCTGTTTCTTGTCAGGTGAGAACAAAGGTTGGCGACCAGACTCTGGATCTACGATGCTGAGTCGTTCGTGTGCCAAGATGGCTGAGCCACCACAGTAAATGCCGCTCCAGTCTGGTCCACGATGACGAATCTTCTGACTCATACGGAGTGCCTGCTGTCTCAATTCAGGAGTTTGTTCCTGAATATTGAAGATAGATACGAATCCACACATAATATCTTTCCTTTCTTTTACGGTTATTTATAACACAATATCATAGCTTATTTCATGCTATCCATTTAGCTTAAAATATCATTTTGCTATATTTTGGGTGCAAAATTACTACTTTTTGATAGAATAAGAAAAGAAATGGTTTCATTTTGTACTACATAAAGACAACAAATATCAAATTAAAAGAAACAATAGTTATTTTGATTACATTTTGCAAGCAAAACAAACAAAATTTCATTCATTTTGAAAGATTGACAGAAAAACAAGATAAAAACTGGGGATATTGGAGAAATCTGTATGTAATATGGATATAAAAGATATAAAATATGGGAAAGTATAGGTAGATGATGTGTGTTATATATATAAATAGATATTATATTAAATTGCTCTAAGCAGGGGATTTCTGTTGAAAAATCTTGGTGGTTTCAAAATAAAAGTTTAACTTTGCAGCACAAGACGTATTTAATTAAGGTAAGAGCAATGAAATATCCAATAGGAATACAGACATTTGATAAGATAAGAAATGAAGGTTATGTCTATATAGATAAAACAGATTTGATCTATTCATTGGTAACAGAAGGACAAATATACTTTCTGAGTCGCCCTCGTCGATTCGGAAAGAGCCTTCTTATTTCTACTTTGGAAAGCTATTTCCTGGGTAGGGAGGATTTATTCCATGGACTTGCTATTGAAAAACTTGAGAAGGATTGGAAGAAATACCCTGTGATTCATATAGACTTTGGTGCTGGCAATTTTACAAAGGAGACGTTTTTGGATGAAACGCTGAATGCCATTCTGTCTGCATGGGAAGAAAAATACCAAATCAAAAATACGTTAACTGATTTTGGGTTACGCTTTGTCAATTTGCTCAATGAAATCCATCGCCAAACTGGTCTCCGTGCCGTTGTGTTGATAGATGAATACGACAAGCCGCTCCTTGATGTGATGGATCTTGACTACAAGGTAGCCTTTCAGGGTACCGAAATAACCTTGGAGGAATACAACCGCAATACCTTGAAGGGATTCTATTCTGCTTTCAAGGCAGCTGATGCAGACCTCCAGTTTGTCTTCTTGACAGGCGTAACGAAGTTCTCGCAGGTTAGCGTGTTCAGCGGTTTCAACCAACCAGAAGATATTAGTATGTCGCCTGCATTTGATACACTTTGCGGCATCACTGAGGAAGAGTTGATAAAATATTTTAGTGAACCTATCAAAAAGATGTCGGACGTTTATCATTGTTCATTTGAGGATATGGTCAGAATGTTGATGAAGCAATATAATGGTTACCATTTCTCTGATACCATGAATGGTGTCATCAATCCGTTCAGCTTGCTGAATGCATGCAAGAACTTGCGTCTTCAGGATTATTGGTTCAAGACGGGCACACCAACTTATCTTGCTCGCCTCTTGAGCCACTACGATGAGAACATGGATGAGCTGACGGGAAAGTATTATTCACCAGACCATTTCATTGATTATAAGGCAGATACTGAACGCCCACTTCCGATGATATACCAGAGTGGTTATCTCACCATTAAGGATTACAAGCATAGAACCAACACCTTCTTGCTTGATTTTCCAAACGATGAAGTAAAACGAGGATTTATAAGCCTATTGGCCAATAATTACTTTCAAACGAAGGAAGACGTTAAGAATTGGCTGACAGAAGCCGTAGAAAATCTTGATGAAGGAAATTTGGACCATTTCAAGTTTCTCATCACCTCCTTCCTCTCCAGCATCCCTTACACGATGCGCCGAAAGGAGAATGAGCGAGAGAAGGAACGTTATTTCCACTATACCTTCTATCTCTTGTTGCGCTTAGCGAGTACATACATTACTTATACCGAAAAGGAACAGAGTCAAGGTCGTGTGGATTGCATCATCGAGACCGATAAATATATCTACATCTTCGAGTTCAAACTGGATGGAACGGCAAAGGAGGCTTTACAGCAGATAGAGGAAAAGGGCTATGCCCAACCTTACCTTACAGATTCCAGAAAACTCTATAAGATAGGGTGCAGTTTCTCTTCAGAAACAGGAACTATCGAGGACTGGGATGTAAAGGAATGAGAAATGAATGGGAAGGCACAAAAAAACCGACAGTCAGGAAAGACCATCGGCTTTAGATAATAAAAACTTAAACTCTTATTACAGATACTGCAAGCAAACCTGCTTTATGGCTGCAAGGTGAAACCTACAACCAGATATGCCTTCTCGCTACTTGGGTTGGCTGCAATCTGTGCAAAGACTGGCACACTGAAGGTATCAGTAATCTTGATATCCTTGGTAGCCTTAACAGCAACATTGGTTACTGCAAAACCCTTCACACCATCCTTGTGACCATAATAGGAACTGGTGGCATAAGGAACGGCACCGATGGTAGCAGTCCAGTCGCATCCACCCAATTTGAATGGAGCTGAAGCCTCTACATAAGATGAATATGCACGCTTGCCACTCTTGTTGAGACCATCTGCACCAGCAAAGTTGGTGTACCAGTTCAAGGCTACAGGACCAAAGTCATAACCTACATTCGCCTCAAAAACATGAGAAGTCTTGTGAGAATCATACTCGAAATAGCGACCGTCACCAGAATTGAACCAATAATCAGTAATACCAATGGTAAGACCTCCAGTGGAATAGGCAGCAGTCAAATCGAACTCCTTGGTGTCATCCCATTTGGAAAGACCTACACTACCCCAACCAGTCAAAGAGAAACCCTTATAACCGATACCAAGAGTAGGCTGGAGTGATACGTTGCCGAGATCCTGACCACGCCAGATATACTGACTAACAACATCTGCAGCAATGGTAGTTTCCACCTCATCCTGAGCAGAAGAAGCAGGAGCAAAAGCAATCAAACCGAGTGCCAATACACTCATCTTTTTCATATCTAAAATCTTTTTCATAATCTCACAATTTTAATGTTAATACAACTCTAAATTATCTGCGGGAGATTAGTTGTAGCAACTCTCTCCGTGCTCGTAGATATCGAGACCTTCTTCCTCAATACGCTTGTCAACACGCAGACCAGCAATCTTCTTGATACTCCAGAAGAGAATCACACCTGTGACTGCAGCCCAAATATCAATACAGAGGATACCGAAGCACTGTGCACCGAAGAAACCGAAACCACCGCCATAGAAAGCACCACCGTCGAGGGCGAAGAGACCAGTCATCAATGTACCGAAGATGCCACATACACCATGTACTGAACTTGCACCTACAGGGTCATCAATATGAAGTTTTGTATCGATAAACTCGATAGAGAATACCAGAATGATACCAGCCAAGAGACCGATGATGGCAGAACCCAATGGGCTAACCAAGTCGCAACCTGCTGTGATGGCTACCAAACCAGCCAAGATACCATTCAATGTCAATGAGAATGATGGCTTGCCATACTTAATCCAAGAAGTAAACATAGTACCGAGACCTCCGCAAACAGCAGCAAGGTTGGTTGTCAGGAATACGTGGCTGATGGCAACACGGTTAACCTCACCAGAAGCAGCGAGCTGAGAACCTGGGTTGAAACCGAACCAACCAAACCAGAGGATGAACACACCGAGGGCAGCAGCCATCAGGTTGTGACCTGGAATAGCAGTACTCTTGCCGTTGCGATACTTACCGAGACGAGGGCCAAGACAGATGGCACCAACCAAGGCGAGCACACCACCTACGCTATGTACGATAGCAGAACCAGCAAAATCATGGAAGGCAGCACCGAAGGTATCCATCATGAAAGAACCTGCATCGGCGTTGCAAAGCCAGCCGCCACCCCATGTCCAGTGACCTTCTACTGGATAGATAATCAATGAAATGAAGAATGAATAGATGCAGTACATAGAGAACTTGGTACGTTCTGCCATAGCACCAGAAACGATAGTAGCACTTGTAGCGCAGAATACAGTTTCAAACATCAGGAAACCTTCAGTAGGAAGATCACCATGATAGAAAGAAAGGTCGCCAAAGTTTGGCATACCAATAAAACCAGCACCATCGCTACCAAACATAAATCCGAAACCGACGAACCAGAAGAGAACAGAACCGACCATGAAATCGACGAAGTTCTTGAACAAGATGTTCGCAGTGTTTTTACTGCGGGTAAAACCCGCCTCACAGAGGGCAAATCCCGGCTGCATGAAAAAGACCAACATGGCTGCTAAGAGCATCCACACGGTATCTAATGAAATACCTAAATCCTGTACACTCATAATCTTTTAACTTTAAAGTGTTGTTGTTATCCCAATCTTTCGATATATCAGCTATCTGATTTCAAATATCATTTATATGACTCAGATTGGTTGTTGTAAAATCTCTCTCCTCCTATTCAACTAAGTTTATTTCTCCTGCTCTGCATTATAGAGTGCGATGTCGCCTCTTTCACCTGTACGGATGCGAATGGTATCCTCTACAGGGATTACAAAGATACGACCATCACCAATCTCGCCTGTACGGGCAGCCTCCTGGATGGCATTAATAGTTTTTTCTACGTTCTTGTCGCGAACGACTACATTCAAAAGTACTCGCTCGATACTACTGGTATCATACATGACACCACGATAAATACGAGCCTGTCTCATCTTGCCTTCGCCTCTTACGTCATAGTAAGAAAACCACTCGATGTCGGCGGCAAGCAATGCTTCCTTTACATCCTCAAACTTTGTCTTACGGATGATAGCTTCGATCTTTTTCATGTTACTTTCTCCTATATGTTATTACACTTATTATTATTTACACTTTGTTATCTTTCGAGTGCAAAAGTACAACAATTTGCTAACATATAGAGTACTTTTAGTGGCATTTTGTTATTAAAAGTTTTATTAGCTTACAAAAAGACAAATCACAAAAAGAAAGAAGTATCAAATTGTAAGCAAAACAATAAATACGCTTACAATTTGATACTTCTTTTGTATATTTAGAAAAACAGAGGGATTTTAAGGCTATTTCATCCCCCTTTTCTGTAAGTTTAGCAGCTCTTATGCGTCATGATATCAAGCACCATATCATCGGTAGCTCTCATCGCATCAGCACCAATGGATGTCAGATTGTGGATACACTTATCCACATCATCATCTACGATACCCTCGGCAGAGGTTACGCACTTGCCCTCCATAGAGAGGAGAGCTGAGAGGAGCGCAGTACTCACTCCTGAGGAAATCTTCAAGGCACAACTTGGTTTAGCTCCATCACAGATCATGCCGGTGAGGTTGGCCACCATGTTCTTCACTGAATTGCAGATGCGGGTATAGTCGCCACCCATCAGATAGGTAATACCGCAACTGCTGCCCGTACTGGCTACCACGCAACCGCAGAGGGCAGAGAGTTTGCCCAAGCTCTGCTTGATGTAGATGGCGGTAAGATGACTGAGCATCAGGGCACGGATCAGTTCTTCCTCGGTATTCTCATTCTCCATGGCATAAACCACCACTGGGTTGGTAGCACAAATACCCTGGTTACCACTACCACTATTGCTCATCACAGGAATCATGGCTCCACCCATACGGGCATCGCAGGCTGAAGCGGTGCGAGAGAGGATATGCGAGAAAATATTATTGCCGAAGATACCATGACTCAAAGGACGGTCCATCGTCTTGCCCAAACAATGACCATAGTTGCCCTTGATGGATTCCTCGGCAGCCTTCATATTATACTCCTTGGTCTTGAGGATGAAAGAGATTTCATCGAGCGGAGCCGTAGTGGCGAAATCATATACCAGGCGGAAGTTGAGTTGGATATCATCCTCCTCTTCATCGGCTCCACCATGACCGCCACGGTTATCTAATACCACCTCACCATTGCGCTCCACATACACAAAGTGTGTATGACTACCGGAGATAATGGCCGTAGCCATATCGCTGCCAGCACGGCAAACAACCTCTATATAGAGTTTATCGACATTTCCCTGCTTGAGTTTGATGTCAATATCAGCATCATTGATGTATCGCTTCCCCTGTTCGAGCGTGGCAGGAGTGAGATCTTTCAGCACCTCCAACTCATATTCCGGTTTGCCGATGAGGGCACCCAACGAAACTGCGATAGGCAGACCAATCATTCCCGTGCCTGGGATTCCCACGCCCATCGCATTCTTGAGCATGTTGGGACTCAAGAACACTTCAATGCGTTCCGGACGTCTGCCTAAAGTCGTTGCGGCCTTTGCCGTACACAATGCTACAGCCATCGGTTCTGTACAACCTATGGCAGGAACTACCTCCTTATTGACGAGCGAAATAATGCGCTCTCTGATTTTCTTCTCTTGCATTTTTATATATGAATCAAGAACTATTTTAATCAGGAATACTCCTATTATTTTTCAAGACTAATCTTCCAACTGGAACAACGGATCGTCTGGAGTCAGCATGGTTGGCTTCTGATCGAACTCCTTCTGCAACTGCTCAGAAGCGAATTTCTTATCTACTACCAAGCGGAACATATACTCATTAAACCAGTCGTTGGTCATGATGAAGCAACCGGAGAAGCCATTGTCAGCACCCCAACTGTTTTCCACCTTCCACTTGACCGGCTTGCCATTGGCATCGAGATCCACAGCGGTGAGGGTCATGGCATGAGTAGAACCACTGTCGAAAGTAGAGATGCGCTGAGCCTTGTCCATACCAAAGGAGGTGCCGAAGAGCGTACCATAGTCGAAGTTGTCGGTAGCCAGATAACCACGCTTGCGGTCGAGCTGCTTGCCCACATCATAGCTGGAATACATCTTCTGTCCGCCCTTGAGTGAAGCGATGGCGAGATCAGCGATTTCCTCCATCGGCAGGTTCAGGTATTTCCAGTTGTGACCATCGTAAGTATGACGGTCGTATTCCACCTCGTAGGTCTTGTGATAAGGACGGCGTGGATCGTTCATCACCATCAGGAAGGTACCGTTCAGGTCCTTGCCTACGGTTTCCTCATAGAAACTCTTAGGAGTATACTTCTTTGCCTCGCCAATCTGCTTGCCGTCCTTGTCGCGGAAAGCATAGGTAAATTCCTTTACCGGTTCGCCGAGAGTAAGACTCAGCATGTGATAAACCTGACCGAGCATCTCGTTCTTGCGAGCCTGGATAGCTGCCGACTTCTTGCCCTGAGCCACCATCTTGCGGAGTTCCAGACCATACTCGCGGAGCTTGCTGCTTACGAGACGGCTCATCTTGGAAGTATTGTTGCTTGAGAAAGTCTCAGGCTGGGCACTCATTGGTACGAGACCATACTTGCTTGCCAAATCGGCAACACCACAGAAAGTACCGCCATCATTGAGCGGATTCTTGAAGAAGAACTGCACCTGAGGATCCTCGATGCTCTTCTTGCCGAGGTCGATAACACCCTGCAGCATGAGGTTAGCCTTCTCCAACTGGTCGTAGAAGAAGAGATAGTCCTGTGAGAATTCCACCACTCTACCCTGCTTGTCGTTGAGGGCGAAGTTAGAGCGGAGCACATTGAAACCGCTGAACATCCAGCAGCGGCCGGAACTCAACTGGTTGTGGATAGACTGCTGCGGAGTCTCGATACTGAAATGAGTATCCACGGCAGCAGCATTGGCTGGATTTTTCACCAGGTCGTCGATATTATTATTGGCGATGGCATTGAAGAGAGCCTTCTCGGCAGTACCGCCCTTCTGTGATTTCTCCATCTGCTGGATCATCTGGGTAGAGATGCCTCCCTTACCGGTCTGCGCCATCATCGACATAGAAGCCATCAGCAAGGCTCCCATCAAGATTACATTTTTTCTCATAATATATGTGTTATTTGTTTATTATTACGTTTTTACGAATAGATTGGGGTACTGTCTTCTTGATTTTTTGCAATTATTTTGCAATTAACTTGCCATCATCATACCTTAATATATTGCTTGATCATGTTTTACCATGACTTTATCAAGCATTTTTATGCTTTTATGATGCAATTCCCCCACCAAAAGACAACATTTCTGTGCAAAAATACAAAGAAAAAACTGAAAAACCGAAATTATCGGGATAAATATGATTAGGATTAGCAAAAAAGCATTATCTTTGCAGAGTTATTCACGAGTTGAACACATGGATCAAGAAAAGTTTAGTCTTTTAAGCAAGATAAAATACCCAGACGATTTGAGGAAGTTGAGTATTGACCAGCTTCCCCAAGTCTGCAAGGAACTGAGGGAAGACATCATCGACGAGGTAGCCGTAAATCCTGGTCATTTTGCGTCTTCACTTGGCGTAGTCGAGATAACTGTAGCCCTACATTACGTATTCAATACTCCTGAGGACCGCATCGTTTGGGATGTGGGCCACCAGGCTTATGGTCATAAGATTCTGACCGGTCGCCGCGATTCTTTCTGCACCAACAGGAAGTTGCACGGCATCCGTCCTTTCCCTTCACCCTTAGAGAGCGAATATGATACCTTCGCCTGCGGTCATGCCAGCAATTCCATCTCAGCAGCGTTGGGTATGGCGGTGGCAGCCAAGAAGACGGGCAAGGAGAACAGGCATACCGTGGCGGTGATAGGCGATGGTGCCATGAGTGGCGGACTTGCCTTCGAGGGACTCAATAATGTTTCCAGCACCCCCAACAACATGCTTATCATCCTGAATGATAATGATATGAGTATCGACCGGGCTGTGGGAGGTATGGAGAAATATCTCCTCAATCTCGACACCAACGAGACCTACAACAAGTTGCGCTTCAAGGCTTCACAGTGGCTCCATTCCAAGGGCTATCTCAATGAAGACCGCAAGAAGGGCATCATACGGCTCAACAATGCACTGAAGTCGGCACTCAGCCATCAGCAGAACATCTTCGAGGGAATGAACATCCGATATTTCGGACCTTTCAATGGTCATGACGTGAAGGAGGTAGTAAGGGTTCTCATGCAGCTCAAGGACATGAAGGGACCTAAGCTCCTGCATCTCCATACCACCAAGGGCAAGGGTTATGAACCTGCCGAGAAGAGTGCCACCATCTGGCATGCGCCGGGCAAATTCGACCCGGAGACTGGAGAGCGTATCATCGCTGATACCAGCAACCAGCCTCCTAAGTTCCAGGATGTTTTCGGAAATACCCTGCTCGAACTGGCGGAGAAAAACCAGAAGATCGTGGGTGTGACACCTGCCATGCCTACCGGTTGCTCGATGAATATCATGATGAAGGCGATGCCCGACCGTGTGTTCGACGTGGGTATCGCAGAAGGACATGCCGTGACTTTCTCTGCCGGTATGGCGAAGGACGGACTGCAACCTTTCTGCAATATCTACAGTTCGTTTGCACAGAGAGCCTACGATAATATCATCCACGACATGGCGCTGCTCAATCTGCCTGTAGTACTCTGTCTGGACCGTGCCGGACTGGTAGGCGAAGACGGACCTACCCACCACGGTGCTTTCGACCTGGCAGCGCTCCGTCCGATACCCCATCTCACCATCGCATCGCCTATGGACGAGCATGAACTGCGCAATCTGATGTACTCAGCCCAGCTCCCGGGACAGGGCAGCTATGTGATTCGCTATCCGAGAGGCAAGGGCGTGCTGGTAGATTGGAAGAACGAGATGGAGGAAATCAAGACCGGCACCGGACGCAAGTTGAAAGACGGCGATGACGTGGCGGTACTTACCCTGGGACCTATCGGAAACGATGTGGAAAAGGTGATTGCTGAAATAGAAAATGAAAATAAGGGCAATTCTGAGGCAGACAAGAAGACGGCTTCTGCATTGAGCATTGCCCACTACGATATGCGATTCCTCAAGCCGCTCGATGAAGCACTGCTCGAAGAAATCGCAAAGAAATTTGACCGCATCATCACCATCGAAGACGGAGTGAGAAAGGGAGGATTCGGATCTGCCATACTGGAATGGATGAGCGACCACGGATACCGTCCGCAGATAACGAGGATGGGTATTCCAGACGAATTTGTAGAACATGGAACCGTAGCCCAGTTGAGAGAAATCATCGGTCTGGACAATGAGTCCATCAGAAAAACAATAGAAAATCAAAAATGAAAATCATTATTGCAGGCGCATACGCCATAGGTACCCATCTGGCCCGATTGCTCTCCAGAAGCAAGGAGGATATCACGCTCATTGATGATAGCGAGGAACGACTCGCCAGCATCGGTTCTGACTATGATCTGCTCACCATGCTGGGACAGCCTACCAGTCTGAAAATTTTGCAGAATGCAGACATACAGGATGCCGACCTCTTCATCGCCGTAACGCCGTTGGAGAGCAAGAACATCACTTCCTGCATCCTTGCCAAGAAACTCGGAGCCAAGCGCACCGTTGCCAAGGTGGATAATCCGGAATACATGGACCAGCAGGCACAGGATTTCTTCCGCGAACTGGGCATCGACAAGCTGATCTATCCGGAGATGCTTGCCGCCGTGGATATCAACAACGGACTGAAGATGAGTTGGGTGCGCCAGAGATGGGATGTGCACGATGGCGCCCTCATCATGCTGGGTATCAAACTGCGCGAAACCTGCGAAATTCTCAATAAGCCGCTCAAGGACATCAGCGGTCCCAACGACCCTTACCATGTGGTGGCCATCAAGCGAGGCAGCGAAACCATCATCCCGGGCGGTTATGATGAACTGAAGCTCTACGACCTGGCTTACTTCATGACTACACGCAACTATATCCCATACATCCGCAAGATTGTGGGCAAGGAGCATTATGTGGATGTGAAGAACGTGATGGTCATGGGCGGCGGACGTACTGCCGTGAGAGCCGTGAAGAAGATGCCGGAGTATATGGAGACCAAGATCATCGAGATAGATGAACACAGATGTGAATATCTCAATGACATCCTCGACGACCGGAAGACGCTCATCATCCATGGCGACGGTCGCGATATTCCGCTGCTTACCGAGGAGGGCATCAGGAGCACTCAGGCTTTCGTGGCACTCACCGGCAATGCCGAAACCAATATCCTCGCCTGCCTCACCGCCAAGCGACTGGGAGTGAGAAAGACCGTGGCTGCGGTGGAAAACGTGGATTACGTGAGCATGGCTGAGAGTCTCGATATCGGTACCATCATCAATAAGAAGGCGATAGCAGCAAGCTATATCTACCAGATGATGCTCGATGCCGACGTGATGAACGTACGCTTCCTCATGAGTGCCAATGCCGATGTGGCTGAGTTTATCGCCAAGGAGGATTCGAAGGTAACCAAGAAACCAGTGAAAGATCTCGGCATGCCTATCGGTGTAACCATCGGTGGACTGGTGCGCAAGGGCGAGGGAATGCTCGTTTCCGGACATACACAGATAGAACCGGGCGACTCCGTGATGGTATTCTGCCACAACATCAACATGAAGAAAATTGAGAAGTACTTTATATGATAAACAGTAAACTGATATATAAGATCTTAGGACAGCTCCTCTTCATCGAGGCATTCCTGCTCTTCATCAGTCTGCTGGTAGCTCTCTACTATCAGCAGGACGACATCTTTGCCTTCATCGTGGCTACACTTACCACCATCGGAGGCGGACTGATATTGAAATGGAGAGGTCATGGAGCCGACAATACAATGTCGCGCCGTGATGCCTACCTCGTGGTTTCGCTCTCCTGGATTGTCTTCAGTCTCTTCGGCACGCTGCCCTTCATAATCAGCGGTTACATTCACAGTTTTACGGATGCCTACTTCGAGACGATGTCAGGATTTACCACCACGGGAGCCACCATCCTCGATGATGTGGAATGTTTCCCCCACGGACTGCTCTTCTGGCGGTCGCTCACCCAGTGGATAGGCGGATTAGGAATCGTGTTCTTCACCATCGCCCTGCTGCCTTCGCTTGTCGGAGGACAGACCAAGGTGTTTGCGGCAGAGGCCACGGGACCCATCAAGTCTAAGTTGCATCCCCGTCTCTCCACCTCTGCCAAATGGATCTGGAGTGTCTACCTGGTGCTCACCATCGCCTGCATCCTCTCCTATTATATAGCGGGAATGAATCTCTTCGACAGTTTCAACTACGCGATGACCACCACGGCTACGGGAGGTTTCTCTACTCACAACAGCAGTACTGAGTTCTTCCATTCGCCGGCAGTAGAATACATCTGTGCTTTCTTCTGTTTCCTTTCGGGCGTGAATTTCACGCTGCTCTATTCAGCAGTCATCAAGTTCAAGATCAAGGATCTGTTCAAGAATTCAGAATTCAAGTTCTATGCCCTGTTTGTCTCGGCATTCACCGCCTTCATCATGATAGAACTGGTTACGCTGCGCAATTACGACCTGGAGCATGCCTTCCGCAGCGCCGTATTCCAGGTGGTTTCGTTTATCACCACCACAGGTCTCTTCAATGATGATGCCGCCCTCTGGCCTCATGTCACCTGGGTTATCCTGGCTACATGTATGTTCTTCGGAGCGTGCTCGGGCAGTACAAGCGGTGGACTGAAATGTATCCGTGGCGTGATGCTCGTGAGAATGGTAAAGAATGAGTTCCGCCAGATTCTGCATCCGAATGCCGTGCTACCACTGAAGATAGACGGTATCAACGTGCCGATGCAGAAGCGTGTCACCCTGCTCGCCTTCCTCACCACCTATCTCATCATCTGTCTGGTCATCTCCTTCACGATGATTGCGATGGGCATCGACAATACCAATGCCATCACCATCACGCTGAGTTGCGTGGGCAATGTAGGACCTACCTTAGGTACGGAAATCGGACCTACCATGTCGTGGAGCGAACTGCCCGACCTGGCTAAATGGTTCTGCTCGCTGATGATGCTGATTGGTCGTCTTGAGATTTTCAGTGTGCTGGTAATCTTTACTCCGGCATTCTGGAAGGAGAACTAAGATACGGAATGAGTTGTCGGATAAATCATATCAGATGACAGCATATCAGATATTTGAATTCTGGTATTTGAAAGGAAAAAAAAGCGCTTACTAAACTAAGTAGTTTTCTAAAGAAATGCGTTATATATATAATAAGGTATAAAGTCGGAAAGGCATTTCCCCATCAGAGCGGATATCCTGACACGACGGATTGCCTTGGGCGAATTCAGTGCACATGCACATTTTTATCAACTAAATAAAATTTCATACAACATGAAACCATTAAAATTTCAACCACTATTAAAATCCACCATCTGGGGTGGCAGTAAGATTATCGCTTTCAAACATCTCGACGTAAAGCAGGAGAAGGTGGGCGAAAGCTGGGAAATCTCTGGAGTACCAGGCAAAGGAAGCATCGTAGCTGATGGCGAGATGCAGGGCAAGAGCCTCAATGAGGTAGTGAAAGAACTCAAGGGAAGTTTCCTTGGGGAGGAGAACTACAAGCGTTTCGGAAATGAATTTCCATTGCTCATCAAGTTTATTGACGCCAACAGCGACCTCTCTATCCAGGTGCATCCTAATGATGAGATTGCCCACAAGCAGGGCAAGAAGCATGGTAAGACCGAGATGTGGTATGCACTGCCAAGCGAACCGGGCGCAAAACTCTATAATGGCTTGAAGATGCAGATTACACCAGAGCAGTACAAGGAGATGGTGGAGAATGATACCATCACGGATGCACTGGCTCAGTATGACGTGAAGGAAGGCGACTGCTTCTTTATTCCTGCAGGCAGAATTCATGCCATCGGCACTGGTTGTTTCGTGACTGAAATCCAGCAGACCAGCGATGTGACCTACCGCATCTACGACTTCAAGCGCAAGGACAAGGACGGCAACTATCGCCAGCTCCACACCAAGGAGGCTGCCGAGTGCATAGACTATAACGTGCAGGCTGACTATCGCCAGCATTATACTCCGATGAAGAACGAGGGTGTAGACATAATAGAGTGTCCATACTTCACCACCGCCGTGTATGATCTCGATGAGCCTATGACGCTCGACTATTCCGAACTGGACAGTTTCGTGATTCTGATCGGTCTGAAGGGCAAGGCAAAGATAACCGACAACGAGGGTAATGAGATTACGCTCCATGGCGGCGAGAGTATCGTAGTGCCAGCCAGCACCCAGACATTAAAGGTAGAAGGAACCTTGAAGTTCCTGGAAACATACGTATAGTTTAAAGGTAAAAAAGTAAAAAGGTAAAAGGGTAAAAGGGTAAAAAGAAAGCAGGCAGATGATATCCCGCCAGGCTCTTTTTACCTTTTTACTTTTTTACCTTTAAAAATCCTTTTTACCTTTTCAAATACTCCTCAATATCCGCCTGAATCTTCTGGAATTCCGGAGAGAACTGGTAGAAGGTGTTCTTCTTCATCATCATCTTCACTTTGCCCAAGCTGTTCTCGTAACAGGCCATTTCGGTGCGAGCCTGCTCGGAATGGAGGGCACGGTCGCGGATTTCATTCTCGCGGTCATTGCGCAGGGCATCACATACACTCTGCACGATGGGACTCACCACCAGGTCGAAGAGATGATGACCCTGTATATATAAATAGGTATTGGTCTCAGTTACCCCGAGGTTGCGAAGATAAGTTTCCATCTCGGAAAGATAGACCTTGTGCTTCGGGAAATGACGCTCCAGTTGGAAGAGCTTTGCCTTCACCTTCTTGGCAAGATAGTCTATCGCCCATTGAGGATCTCGGATTCGTACGGATGGCAGCACGATCACCTTGTCAAACTCAGCCATATCCAAATGCATCGACATCTTGCGAAAACGGATGTAGAAAAGCATGTGCCAAACGAAGAGGGGCCATATCGTACGGGAATAAGCTTCCAGGAAATGCTCGAAGTCGAAGATGCGATGGTCGTTGAGCGTCACCATCACGCAGGTTTCGTGCAACCCCTTGGCATAGCACTGGTAGTTTTCAATGGCATAGGCATAGGTATGGAAGATGTATGGATTTTCGAGCATCATCTGCGAAGCCTCGGTAGTGCCCTGTCGGAGATAATCGTAGTCGGCATCCACGCAGGCTATCATATCCTTGCCCACTCCCTTGAGCATGCTCGATACCGCAGCCTTCTTGCCACGGTCCAGATGCTGGTTGCGTGAAGGCAGCATGATGTCGAAATAGCGGGTTTCATCCTCAAACTTACCAAGTACAGACCGCCAGAAAAATACGTCATCATAGCTCTCGACGTAAGCCACTATCTTACGTCTCGCCTTCTTCGAGGTCATCCTGTTGGCAGCCTCGAAGTATAGGGAATTGATATTATCGGTTAAACGTTTAGCCATAATTTAAGGGAAGAGTGAAGAGTGAAGAATTCACTTGATGGTGATATCATTCACTTCGGTGACTTTATCCGTCCATCCATCCATGACCACGGCAGGACTGTGGGTAGTCATGATGATCTGGATGTTAGGGTTCAGTTGGAGCACCAGTCCGATGAGCTGCTTCTGCCATTCGAAGTGGAGACTGATTTCCGGTTCGTCCATGAAGAGCACGTAAGGCTGATTGTCCTCCACCAGCACGGTGAGGAGGATGGCGAGAATCTGCTTCTCACCAGCCGAGAGCTGGTAAGGCATGAGCTGTTCGCCTATCTGATCGAAGCGGATCTCGTTGGCTGTGCGCACGATGGTCTTGCCCGTATCCTTGAAGAGACTGTCCACTATATCCTGGAACATCCTCTTCGGTTCACTCAGTTTCTGTGCCTTGGCGGCTGCATCAGGATCACCACTCTGCAGCACGGCGATGATGCGATTGCCGATGTTCACCTGATAGTCGAGATACTTGCGCTGCAATTGGAACAGCTGCCAGTCAAGTTCAGTGACCAGCGTGAGATCTATCTTGTTGATCATCTCGGCATTCATCAACGGCCTATCCACCGAGCGAATCACATCGTAGCGTATCCACTTGGCTTCCTCAGGCTCCACCTTGAGATGCACCCCCTTGATCATGTGGCTCGGGAATTCCCCACCGGCAGCGAGGCCCTTCACCACCTTATTTAATATAGTACTCTTGCCCACGCCGTTTACACCACTCAGGATATTGACACGGCGGTCGAGGTTCCAAAGAATATGTTTGGTACCACTCCAGAGAGAGTCTATCTCAATCTGTTTGATATAATCAGCGTATTTCTGCATAAGAATGTCTCCTATTTTAAAAATTTCTACCGCAAATATAGCAAAATTCCTTGAAAATTAGTACCTTTGCACCCGATTTTAACGATAAATATCGACTAATTTAATATAAATAAAGAAAAATGGATAACAAACGACCTCTCATCGCCCACCTGTGTCTTTTCTGCTCCGGTGCATTCTGGGGATTGATGGCTCCCGTAGGCAAGGATGCCATGCTCCATGGCATCGACGGCATCGACCTCGTGAGCTTCCGTGTATTGGGCGGTGCCATTCTCTTTTGGCTCGCTTCTCTCTTCACCAAGAAGGAGCACGTACCGGTAAAAGATATCTTCATGTTTGCTGCAGCAGGACTTTTCGCCCTCGTTTTCAACCAGTGTTCTTATACCATCGGACTGAACATGACCTCTCCGAGCAACTCCAGCATCATGACTACTTCGATGCCTATCTTTGCGATGATTCTCTCCTTCTTCATCCTGAAGGAACCTATCACCTGGAAGAAAGCGCTCGGTGTGCTGATGGGCTGTGCAGGTGCTTGCATCATCATCCTGACGAGTGCCACGGCAGGTAATGCGAAGGTGGGTAATATATGGGGTGACCTGCTCTGTATGTCGGCTCAGCTTTCTTTTGCGCTCTATCTCTCACTCTTCAAGAATCTGCTGTCGAAGTATTCCCTCTTCACCATCAACAAGTGGATGTTTCTCTGGGCCACGCTCTTCATCTGGCCATTCACCATCGGTCATGTATCAGCCATTCCATTCGCTGAAGTTCCGATGAGCACTTGGTGGGAGACGGGCTATGTGATATTCTTCGGCACTTTCGTGGCCTACATCTGCATGATGATTGGACAGAAGACGCTGCGCCCTACCGTGGTGAGTGTATATAATTATGTGCAGCCATTAGTATCGGTGAGCGTGAGTGTGGCCGTGGGACTTGCCGTGTTCAAGGGTATGCAGGCGATAGCAGCCCTGCTCGTTTTCTCGGGTGTATGGCTCGTGGTAAAGAGCAAGTCTAAGCATGATATCGACCGTCACGACCACAGTCTCGCTTACGAGAAAAGACATGCTTAAAAGACAGAAAGCTTATCATGTACGCCACACGCCCTGTAAGGGCAAAAGCTTTATAGATATCTAAATGTCAATTTATAAACAGAAAGAGGGTGTGTCATAATTCCATGATACACCCTCCGATGTGAAAGCAATTCCCCTGTACCCACTTTTATTTTTCCCTGCCCACGGAAAAATTCTTGCGTGGGCAGGGAGAAAAATATACCCAGGCAGAGAAGGAAATTTAAAAGAGTATTTTGGAGAATAGGGAGTGTAGTCGAAAAAGATTATGATTTAGCATTGCTTGTAGAAAAATAGAAATAGAAAAAGGGTGCGTCATGTAGTTATGACACACCCTTTTTTGTTTTATAAGGAAAAGAATATCAGCAACCGAAGTAAACCATCAGTCCGCCCAATACGATATACAACAGGGCGTATGGAATAGCCGAACGGAGAATCTCTCCATCCTTTCCCTCCATATCGCAGGCTGCAGTAGCGATGGCGATGCTCTGCGGACTGATCATCTTGCCACCCGTGGCTCCCGTGGTATTGGCAGCAACCAGCCAGTTCTCCTGACCGCCCTCCATTCCAAAGAATGTGCTCTGCCCTGTCATACCCAACTGGTTGGCAACATGAGCCTGAAGCTTGGCAAAGAGGATATTCGAGGAGGTATCAGAACCTGTTACGAAGGTTCCAATGGCACCAATCATCGGTGCTACCAAAGGATAGAAATCACCCGTCACTGCCACCAATCCTGAGGCGATGGAAGTAATCATTCCCGAATAGTTCATCACACTCGCCAGGGCTATCAGCGAACAGATGGTCACCACCGTCTTGCGCAGATTCACTGTGGTACGGGCAAGAATCAACATCAATCGTTTGAGGCTTAATCCCTGTATCAGTCCACCAATCGTAGCACCCAGGAAAAGCATCAAGCCCGCATTGGAAATCCAGCCAAACTTAAAGGTGCTGCCGAGCACAGGCAGATGAACCGCACTCACCAGATGACTCTTGAGGAAAGCATTGACCGGAGGACAGAGTGCGCCGGAAACCAGGATAAATATCAATATAAAAAGGTAAACGCTCCATGCCTTCAGGCTTTCGGCAAGCGTAAAGGTTTCCTTATCCTGCACCTTGCTCTTTCTGGCAAACACCTTGGCGTATGCGATGATGGCGATAATGGCTGCCAGCGAACCGATGATGGCTGGAGTCTCGGAACCGAGATAATAGCCGCAGACAAACTGCACGACCACGGAAATCACTCCCACCCAGAGGGCGATGATGAGATTCTTGATAAGATTGTGCTTATCGGTAAGCGTCAGGATGATGAAAGGCAGGATGATAAAGAGAGGTGCCAGCTGGATAATGGCGAAGGCCGAAGTCTCGCAAATCTGTGCCGCCGAAGCCGATCCGCTTTCCGCCACCTCGTTACAGAGCGTAGTAACCGGTACACCCACGGCACCAAATCCCGTAGCCACGGTATTACCAATCAGGGATACCAGAGCCGAGAACATCGGTTTGAATCCGAGTCCGATGAGGATGGCAGCAGGTATCGCCACCGCCGTTCCGAAACCCGCCATACCTTCGAGCAGTCCGCCGAAGCCCCATACGAGGAGCAGTACGAGCAGTCCCTTATCATCGGTAATCGATGTAAACTGTTTCTTGATCACCTCAATCTGCTTGCTTTCCACAAGGATATTATAGCTATAAATAGCCATCAGGATGATGATGAGAATCGGGAACACCGCCTTCAGGATGCCTTCCAGCACCGCCCATCCCGTCAGGGCGATAACGCTATCCTCCGCATGTTCCGGAGCTATCATGCCCAGCGGCGAAGCTGCGAAGAGAGCAAGCAACACGGTAACCACGAGCGTCAGCAAGGCGCTCTTATGACCTGCCATCTTGAAGCCAAGCATCAGGATGAACAGCAACACGATGGGAATAATAGAAACTATTGATGCCATAAGTCATTCCGTTTTTAATGTTTTCGATTGTAAGATTTTATATGTATGCCTGCAAAAATAATAATTTTCTTCGAAAAAGAAAGCATTTTTCGGATTTTTTTTTAAGATGTCCGATTTTATAATTTCATACGTCTATAGAGTGTAAAGGTTTTGAAAATGCCAAATTCGGGAATAAAAAATGGCTAAATTACGGAAAATAATCGGCCAAATTAAGTAATTTTACCCCTTTTTTAGCCGAAAATCGCCCAAATACCACAAACGTGGTAGCAGGAATACTACTCATGTGCGATTTCTAAACTCAGAAAATCGCCGTACCTTTGCAACGTCAATCAGAACAAACAGTATGATGACTTTCAGACAGGCATCAGAATGTCTTTCAGAGAGAACTTCAATCTGATTTCTGAGCGACATATTTATATAAATGAATAAGGACATATTGACGTAAAATTTTTAAAAAAGAAAGGACATAGATTATGAGTACAGAAAAGAAACTTCGCTTTGAGACACTTCAGTTGCATGTAGGTCAGGAAAATCCAGATCCAGCTACCGACGCCCGTGCGGTGCCTATCTACCAGACCACAAGTTACGTGTTCCGCAACTCTCAGCACGCTGCCGATCGCTTCGGACTCCGTGACGCAGGTAACATCTATGGTCGCTTGACCAACTCTACTCAGGGTGTATTCGAAGACCGTGTGGCTGCCCTCGAGGGTGGTGTAGCAGGTTTGGCTGTCGCTTCTGGCGCTGCCGCCGTAACCTACGCTCTGCAGAACATTCTTCAGAATGGCGACCACATCGTAGCTGCCGACAACATCTATGGTGGTACTTATAACCTCATCACTCATACATTATCTACACAGGGTGTAAGCTACACCATCGTGGATCCTCGCAACTTCGAGCAGGTAGAGGCAGCCATTCAGAACAATACCAAAGCTCTCTATGCAGAGACCTTCGGAAATCCTAACTCTGATGTAACTGATATCGATAAGTTGGCAGAGATTGCTCATCGCCACAACATCCCATTGATTATCGATAATACCTTCGGCACTCCATATCTCATCCGCCCTATTGAGCACGGTGCTGACATCGTGGTTCATTCAGCTACCAAGTTTATCGGCGGTCATGGTTCATCTCTCGGTGGTGTCATCGTAGATGGCGGTAAGTTCGACTGGAAGGCAAATGCCGACAAGTTCCCTACTCTCGCTAAGCCAGACCCATCTTATCATGGTGCCGTATTCGCAGATGTAGCCGGAGCAGCAGCCTTCGTAACCCGAATCCGTGCGGTCATCCTTCGTGATACCGGTGCAACCATCTCTCCATTCAACGCCTGGATTCTTCTTCAGGGCTTGGAGACATTGAGCCTCCGTGTAGAGCGTCACGTTCAGAATGCATTGAAGGTGGTAGAGTATCTGGAGAACAATCCTAAGGTGGCTAAGGTTAATCACCCAGCCGTTCCTTCTCATCCAGACCACGAGCTTTACAAGAAGCTCTTCCCTAACGGCGGTGGTTCTATCTTCACCTTCGATATCAAGGGCGGTGAGAAAGAGGCATGGGAGTTCATCGACCACCTGCGCATCTTCTCTCTGTTGGCTAACGTAGCCGACGTGAAGTCACTGGTTATCCACCCAGCAACAACCACCCACTCTCAGTTGAGCCCAGAGGAGTTGGAGGAGCAGCACATCTATCCTTCTACTGTTCGATTGAGCATCGGTATCGAGAACATCGACGACCTGATTGAGGCACTCGATGAGGCATTTACCTACGTAAAGTAATTTCAGTGTTGAATGTTGAATGTTAAATGTTGAATTGCCTGACGGACAATAACGGCATTCAACATTCAACACTCAACATTAAAATTCAACATTCAACACTCAACACTTAACATTAAAAAAATCATTATGGCAAAGATATATAAACAGATTACTGATTTAATCGGTAAGACCCCATTGGTAGAATTGGGTAAGTATTCAGCATCCAAGGGTTTGGAGACTCCAGTGATTGCTAAGGTAGAATTCTTCAATCCTGGCGGAAGCGTAAAAGATCGTATCGCCCTTGCGATGATCGAAGACGCAGAGCAGAAGGGCATCCTGAAACCAGGTGCCACCATCATTGAACCAACCAGCGGTAATACGGGTGTAGGTTTGGCTCTGGTATCAGCCGTAAAGGGCTATCACCTCATCCTCACCATGCCAGAAACCATGAGTGTGGAGCGCAGAAACCTGGTGAAGGCTTACGGCGCAGAAGTGAGATTGACCAGCGGTAAGGACGGAATGCCTGGCGCCATCAAGGCTGCCGAGGAACTCCGCGATTCCATCCCTGGTTCCGTGATTCTGGGACAGTTTACCAACCCATCCAATCCTGCCAAACACTATGCCACAACAGGACCAGAAATCTGGGCTGATACCGATGGCGAGATTGATGTCTTCGTAGCCGGTGTAGGAACAGGTGGAACCATTTCGGGTATCGCCAAGTACCTGAAAGAGCAGAATCCAAACGTGAAGGTGATTGCCGTAGAGCCTGCCACATCGCCTGTATTGAACGGCGGACAGAGCGGACCTCACAAGATTCAGGGCATCGGTGCCGGTTTCATTCCAGAGACTTACTCTTCAGAATTCATCGATGAGGTATTGGACATTCAGAACGATGATGCCATCAAGGCAGGTCGTGACCTTGCTCAGACCGAGGGTCTGCTGGTAGGAATCTCATCAGGTGCCGCCGCCTTTGCAGCCACCGAGATTGCGAAGCGTCCTGAGAATAAGGGCAAGAAGATTGTAGCCCTCTTGCCAGATACCGGCGAGCGTTATTTAAGCACTGTACTCTACGCTTTCGAGGAGTATCCATTGTAATTCACAATCGGATATTTTCTGATGGAAGCAAAATCTATCATAATTTCCCCAACCAGCTATCCCATAGCAGGTTGGGGATTTTCATTTTTCGGAACTTCATATATATTTGCAAATGCGATACCACCCCAATTCCTTCTGCAACTTGCGAGAATCGAGTATAAATTCTAGCATTTATCATTTAAAAGATTCTAAAAATCAATAAATATCATTACGAGTTCCCATAGTGGGAACTCTCATTTATTTTATTTTTTCTATCTTTGCAAAAGATTACCACTTTGGAGGCGCCACGACAAAAACAGTAATTTGTGGATCTCTACTTCCGAAAGCCAACGGAGGCAGAGACAGGGGAATTTGTGTCTGAAGCCAAAGAGCGATACCAAACATCTTCTGCTCTGTTCACGGTGACACGGTGACACGATGACACTAGTTTTTCAACTTTTCGCCTCGCACGCGGGCAGGCAGGAACTTTCGGCTTGATTTTTCCTGCCTGCCCGCGCGAGAGTAAATCTTCAGAAATCACTGTCATAAGTGTCACCCTGTCATCCAGAAGCAGGTTACTTCCGAATCAAAAGTCAAAGACTTACGGTGCAAAAGTCAGTCACTTACGACGCAAAAGTCAGGGACTTACGCCCCGTAACCCCCTGGCTTACGAACCGCAATCCAATCATAAAGCCCTTAAAAATCAAACAAGCCAGGCATTTAGAAGTGATACCAAGCAAGGCATGTAAAAGGGCTTACAAACACCAGAGCAAAGAGAATCTATGAAAAAGTATGAGCAACTGTGAGCAAGTATGAGCAACTGTGAGTTGCCTCCTCACCGATTTCGTATCTTTGCATTGTGATTCAGAGATACTCAGCGGTTCCAATCAGCAAGCTATAGTAAGGCGTCCCCATAGCAAGCTATCCCCAGGCGGTCCCATCCCGCACAGCCATGGCAAAGACCGCTTTGATGTGATTTGATAGCCAACCTGCCAGGTATAAAAAGAGAGTGGATTTGCGACAACCAGTTCCTATATAAAATAAGTTATAAGCTCGGGGAGGAATGAGTTTGAACCAATCGTAAAAGTTTAAAGAATGCTAAAAGATTCTCTTTCGCTTGAAAATTTCTTTTAAAATGCCTATATTTGCAATGCCGTTAGTAATGGCGGCAGACATAAAGAGGTAGCAACTACGCTTAGTTCGGACTGAGAATCTGGACAGTTCGCAGTACACAAGAATGACAGTTCCAGTTGTTTGCCCCAATATGTATACTAATATCCATCCCGCTTCTGTGGGATGGGTATCTCTATTTAGTTAATTTTGCAACCGAATTATCAACCCAGTCTGCGTAACATGGATTCATATTCAGGAATCATCATAGAAGAAAGCAGAAGGTCTGAGCATTTTTCAGACTTTACTCCCATACCTTGCAAAGGTTTCAACATTCTTTGCAAGGCAAAGCGCTATGGCAGATGGTGGGTACTCAAGGGGTTGAAGGAGCCATACCGTCAAGACGAAAGCTACAAGAACCTGCTGCACAAAGAGTTCGATATCCTCATATCCCTGCAGCATCCCAACATCGTATCAGCCTACAGCATGGAAGAAATACCGGAAATGGGTACCTGTATCGTAATGGAATGGATAGATGGTATCACGCTGGAACACTGGAGCGGTAGGAAGACTGAGGGAGAAGACATCTTCCTCCAGTTGCTTGATGCTGTGCATTACATCCACGCCAAGCAGATAGTACACAGAGACTTAAAACCTTCCAATATCATGATTACCCATAACGGCAATCATGTAAAACTCATCGATTTCGGACTTTCAGATACCGATGACTTTGCCATTCTCAAACAGCCTGCCGGCACACCGGGCTACATCTCACCTGAACAGATTGTATCCCAACAGGCAGACATCCGCAACGACATCTTCAGCATCGGTTGTATTCTGGAAAAGATACTTCCCGGCAACCCCTATCCAGCTATCATCAAGCGATGCAAGGCACCCATAACCCAGCGATATGCCAATGTTGACGAACTCAAAGCTGATTTCATGGCTCACAGAAACAGGCATCTATCCGGTATCAAGCGTATCGCAATTGCAGCTTTGGTCTGTATCATCTTATTAGGTTTCATCAGTTATCCTTTACTGAATCAGCAGGAAAAGAGCATTAGCATCACCCCGGCACATCACGAAGCCAAGAAGGATACAGTCATCCGCCAGCAAACCAAGAAGCCTGCCCCACTTTCCAATGGCCAGAAATCCCTGCAGCCAACAGCTACCGAGCCATCTTCTGCATCACAGGCACAAGCCGCCGAACTCATATCAGAAGGCAAGAAGACAATCGACAAGATGTGGAAGGAATTCGGCATGGACACCATCCGTTCTGTTGAGAAAAAGAGCGAAGCATTCTATCAGTTTGTAGATAAGAGTAATGAATTCATCACAACGACTTATCCGCAGACATTCTCTAGAGACATCGCTGGCAGCAAGAAGACCGATATCATCTACGAGCTGTCCTCTTATACCTCTGAGAGATATGTGAAACCCACCTTGTCGAGATTTCAATCTTCCAAATAATGCTCTACGATGATGCCGTTCTTCTTACCTATGACGTAAGTAACCGGTTCATCATCTCCATGTTTCCAAGCATGGAGATAAGCAGGCTCATGATTGATAAAATGACGGCACTCGAATGTATCATCTTTCGCCAATCTGGTATTTTCTGATGATAACACCTTGAAACTTCCGTTTCCCTGATACCTGATGATGCAGGTTCTGTCAGGCAGCCAGGAAAGTTTGAGCATCTGTCCCTCATAAAGATTATCGCAAGATATTTCCTTGCCCATAACCATCTGGCTCTGCTGCTCTCCCATCCCTTGCGACAATCCAAACTCCTCAAAGTCCGCATAACCGAGAAAATTCGCCAAAACATTCTTGGTAAACTTACTGGCAGAAACCCCTTCGCTCACGTATCCCCAAAACCGTCGCAGCGTAGAGGCACTCACCCTTTGCTGGGTACGTTCCTCCACCTTTTCGCTCAACCAAGCGAAGTCGCGGGGCACAACCATCTTGCGTCCCACCATTTTTTCTATCATTTCACGTAATATCTGTTCCATGCTGCAAAGATACTGAAACAAATCCAAGCAACACACAAAAAAGCCAATATTTCCACTAAAAACACCTCATATTTTGAACTTGGAACGGAATGGAACGCTGAAAAAGCAGAAAAAACACCTATTTTTGCAAAAAAATCAGCTCACAATGAACAACTTTAGAAAAAAAATGGTATATTTGCAGTGCTGTTCTAAACAAGCAGCAGACATGTTAAGGAAACAACCATGCTTGGTTCGTACTGAGAATCTGGACAATTCATTGTACACAAGAACGAAGACAGAAGTTGTTCACCCAATCGTGTATTATTGTATCCATTCCGCTTCGGCGGGATGGGTATCAACATATACCCATTGGTGTGAGCTGATTTTCATTCTTTGTGTACAGGTAGTCCAGAACCTTCAGAACAGAATGAAATTGGTTCGCACCTTTTTTTGTGCCTTAGAATGAAATAACAAACAAGTAAATGATTAGCTTATGAGACAACAGAAAGCGGCTATTGATTACCAACTGGACTATATGGAACGTCTCTTCTACAACATGAAGCACAAGAAGACCGAAAGCTATGTAATCCATCGTATCTGGGACAAATTGGATGATACGAGCATACTCTTCAAAGGGCAACAGGAAGTTTTGTTACCTAATGGAAAGCATGCCCTTGCCGACCTGTATTTACCCCAACTCAACATCTTCGTAGAAGTAAATGAACCCTACCACGAAAATCAGGTTGAAGAGGATGAATACAGAAACACCAACATCGTAAATCTCACCCATGGCGACCTTTACATTATAAGATGCGGCAAACCTGAAAAGAAAGGAGAATGGAGAACTCTTGAAGAGATTCACCAACAGATAGATGAATGTGTTGCCTGTATCAAAGAAAAAATAGCCCTATCCAGAGACTGCATCAAGCCTTGGGATATGAGCAAATGGCTCACTGTAGAATACCATAAAGAGAAAGGCATTCTGAATGTTGAAGATCAAGATAGTCTAAGAACTATAGATGATATCTGTGCTATATTCGATACTACCCCAAAGCATCGTGGATTTCTAAGAATGGGAACTACTCCTGTGCCTGGCAAGGAGAATTTTGAGATTTGGTATCCCAATATCAACAATCGAAGTGGTTGGAGTAACGAACTCTCTCCTGACGGTGAGACCTTTACCGAATACAACAAAGATGAAAAAAAACGAGAGGAGCATGTAGCAGATTGTATCAATGACAACAAGAAGCGAATCGCTTTCTTCCGTACCAAGGATGCACTTGGCATAGAGCTTTACCGATTTGCAGGTGTATTCCACTTGAATACAGATGCGACCCGAGAAAAGGGAAAGTGCATCTGGCATAGAGATAGTAAAATATATGAATTGTAATATACTTAAATTTTAAAATACGAACTATGTACAACGAACAAATTGAAGCGCTTATCAGTGCAGCTTTGGCTGATGGCGTATTAACCGAAAAAGAAAAACAGATTCTCTACAAGAAAGCAGAATCTATGGGAATCGATCTCGATGAGTTCGAAATGGTTCTTGACGCTCGTCTCGTAGAACTGAAAAAGAAGGAAGCTCGTGAGGAAAAGCAATACGAGTTAGAGATGGAAAAGGCAAAGGCTGCGCAGAAATCTGCTCCCAAATCTAACAAGTTTGGTGATGTCAGAAAGTGCCCAACTTGTGGTGCTATGGTAGAATCATTTCAGACTAAATGTCCTGAATGTGGATATGAATTTACAAACATCGAGGCGAACAGCACAACTCAGAAACTTTTGGATGCACTTGATGCTGTAAACGCACAGACCACAAGTCAAGGAACTATAACATCTGTTTTAAGTGGCTTAGCTCGTTCTGTTTTTGGTAGTGACTCTGCAACTATGCGAAAATGCCAAATTATCCAGAATTTTCCTATTCCAAACACAAAGGAAGACCTCATAGAAATGTTATCATTGGCTCATACAAATGCAGAAACAAAATATGGTGATAGTCAAGATGAATTCAAAATGCAAAAAGCCTGGAAAAGAAAAGAGAAACAAATTCTCGAAAAAGCCGACCTCATGATAAAGGATGATTCTGATTACATCGCATTAAAAGAGAGCTGGAAGAAGAAAAAGAGATGGGGATTATTCTAATTCTGTTAGAAAAACGAATTTGATAATTACAGAAAAAACATATTATGGGACTATTCGGATTTGGAAGTAAAGGAAAGTCGGGCGGATTGATGAATGTCATCCGCTGCGACGAACAGGAATACTTGATATGGAAATGGAGACCTGGAGGTCAGGAAGCCAACTCCACTTCAAGAGAAAATGCTATCAGATATGGTAGCAGTTTGAGAGTGAAAGATGGAGAAGTAGCAGTTTTCGTCTATAAGCAGAAAGACAGTGGAACTATGCAAGATTTCATTGTCGGTCCATACGACGATACCATCAAAACTGCCAACTTCCCTGTATTGACAAGCATCGTAGGTTTGGCTTTTGGCGGAGAATCGCCATTCCAGGCAGAGGTGTATTTCATCAATATGGCTGGCGTTATACAAATAAAATTTGCCGTGCCATACTTTGATGTCTATGACCCACGTTTCTTGGATTTTGCCGTACCAATGGCTGCCAGAGGCTCTATTACTTTCCAGATAGAGGACTATCAGGCATTCATCAAGTTACATCGCTTGATTGACTTCGACTTGGAAGCATTTAAAAATCAAATAAAAGATGCTGTCAAGAAATACGTCAAGGGATTCATTACCAATGTTCCGTCTGACAATCAGATACCAGTATTACAGATAGAGCGTAAGGTAATGGAAATTAGCGACTTGATACAGCAGAAGCTAACACCAGCTTTCATCGATGACTTCGGCGTCAAGTTGAAACGTTTCGACCTTTCTGCCATCGAGCCAGACAAGGAAAGCGAAGGTTACGAGGAGTTGCGCCGTCTCACTGCAGGTCAACAAGCCAAGACTATCGAAGCTCAGACCGACATCAATATTAAAAACATGCAGGACACCCAACGCATCAATGCAGAGAACATGGAAGAAACCATGCGCATTCAACGTGAGGAAAGTCAGCGTGCTCAACGTCTGCAAACTGAAAATAACTTCATTGGAGCTCATGCCATCAACCAGCAAGCAGAAGTGCTCAAAACTGGAGCACAGAATCTTGGGCAGATGGGCAGCATGAATATGGGCGGCAATGGTAGCGGCAGTATGAATCCTGCCGGAATCATGACAGGTATGGCTATGGGTGGAGCCATGGGACAACAGATGGCAGGTATGATGAACCAAATGGGCAATGCAATGAATGGCCAGATGAATACCCCACCACCTCCACCAAACGTGCAATACCATGTTTCTGTGAATGGTCAACAAGCAGGTCCTTTCAATATGAACCAGCTACAGCAGATGGTTCAACAAGGACAACTCACACCTCAGACATACGTATGGAAACAAGGCATGGCAGGATGGGAATTGGCAAGCAATGTGCCTGAATTAGGAAGTCTCTTCCAAAGTACAACAACTCCTCCTCCACCTCCACCAATGCCATAAAAAAAGAGACTATGGACAATTACAATTCATTTAGTACCATCGACCATCTCGTAGAGTTTGGTATGGGAATGGCCATTGCTCAACAAATGGTGAGCACAATGAACCATTGCATTGGAAACATGCAGATACCAGGAACGGGCAACAATCTCAACCAAGGAAAGTCGCCCATTCAGTATCATGTTCTTGTCAACAATGCCGTTGCAGGAGGGTTCTCCGAAGAAGAACTTGCAACATTGGCTAAAGCCAAGTCACTCACATCAGAGACCATGGTATGGAAACCTGGCATGAGTGGATGGATGCAAGCCAAGAATGTACCAGAAGTGCAAAAAATCATATTATTGAACCCATAAATGATTAATGACATGAAAATCGATTTAGTCAGAACAATAGTAGCCATCGGTATAGGAGCACTCATAGGATGGGGCTTCTATGCGATGGCACAAGACTCAATGGATGGTCAGCCATTAGGTTTTGCCATCGGAATAGAGACTGCTCTATTAGGAATTGGTTTAGTGGGTATCGAATATGAGGAATATCCTCGTTCTGGTACAATGATTCGAGCAACTTGCGCCCTTGGGGCCTTGGTGCTATTAGTATTAAATTCCATTTATGCATATACTGGAGTCAATACCTCTTTTTATATATTAAATGGCATCATATCTCTCATTTTGCTATTAACTGTAAATGGTATTTATAAAAGTAAACAATAACCCTTTTATTATATTGATATGGGAATAATAACTGATTTTTTGATAGATAAAGCTAAAGACGCAGCTGTATCTAAAGCTAAAGATATAACCGTTGATAAAGTGAAAGATGCGGCAATTGACAAAGCTAAAGATATGGTAATTGAAAAGGCCGAAGATATATATATGGGCCAAGAAGATAAAGCAGAAAGAGCTGGATGTGCTAGCAATATATTACGATTTTTCATTTCTCTTATCTGGCTATTTATAGTTATCGGAATTGATATACTATCTTTCATCGTATTTAACCCACTCATTGGAGCTGGTTTAGAACTCTGCATTTTCTTAATCACTTTATGTATTCCATTCTTAAGAAAGAAAGGAACACTCACACGTTGGTGGGGATGGTTAGCACTTCTCTCTGCAATAAGTTTGCTCGGAATTGCATTTGGTCGCTAATATAAATATTAATAAATTATTTAAAGCATTAAAATTATGAAGAAAAAACTTTTTAATCTGTTTGCTATTTGCATATGTGCAGTAGCATTCTTGGCTTCTTGTGGCGGTCCAAAAGATGCCACAAAAGAATTAGAAATTTCAAATGCAGAGGTCTTAGGAGACAGTGCTGATGTCGTTTCTATCGTTGATGGGACCTATACTCTTGTAGGAGTTGTACCAACCGACATTACCCAAACTCTATCTATCAAGATTAAATTACATCTTGAAAGACCAATCCAAGACAAAGATTTGCATATAAGTGGTTGGAAGCTTGAGATCTTAGACAAGAATGGTACATCACTACTCGACAATTTAACTCTAAAGGATGGTGAAGACAGTAAACTTCTCAAATTTGTTACAGAAGGAAAAGAAGGTGAAGAGAAAGAATTTACCTTCCAATACGACATTGCAAATGGTGATTTATATAAAAAAATCATGAATGACGCTGCAAATATTGACTTAAAAGACGTTTCTTTCTACAAAGAGCAAACATACGATAGCAGTGAGTCTTCAGAAGTGGCTGATGACGAAGTAGCTGATAGTGACACCGACGTAGAATCTGATGACATTTCTAATAGCAATGTTGACGAATTACTCAAAACTTATAGCGAATACGTTGACAAATACATCAAGTTTATGAAGAAAGCTGCCAATGGTGACTTATCTGCCATGACAGAATATGCAAGTCTGCTGAAGAAAGCCCAAGAATTTGACGAAAAGTTAAAAGAAGTCAAGGGAGATATGACAACTGCACAAATGAATAAATTCCTTGAAATTCAAAAAAAGATGCTTTCAGCAATGCAAGAAGATACGAACAACTAATAAAAATCGAATAGGAGGTAAATACTAATTAGTAGGAATTTACCTCCTATTAGTATTAAGTACGAACACTTTTACAAAACTTCTGAAGCCAACGAAAGTTCTATAAACAGCTAAAGCATTACATGTATTATGAAGAATTCAAGAATTTGGCTGAGCATCCACAGCATCGGGATGTTCCTGCCATCTTCAAGCTCGAAGTTTTAGAAACAGAAGAGCTGGAGGAGAAGAAGCGTTCACATTATCCAAAATATAAGGTGAACACCTATTGTCCGCAAGCCTTCACCACGAAAAGAATAGAACTTTTCCCTCATTAAAGTTTGGTGGTATCATTTTTTTGTTGTAGCTTTGCAAATGAATTAATTCGATGACGCAATGGCAAGAAAATTATATCCTATAGGAATTCAGACATTTGAACGGATCCGCAAGGAGGATAAGCTCTATATAGATAAGACGGAATATGTCTATCATATGACTCATACGGATGGAACGTATTTCTTCTTGAGTCGCCCACGCCGTTTCGGCAAATCGCTGCTGGTTTCCACCTTCCAAAGTTATTTCGAGGGAAAGAAGGAGCTCTTTGAGGGGCTTGCCATCGAGAAGCTAGAGAAGGAGTGGAACGAGTATCCCGTGCTGCACTTCGACCTGAGCAAGGGTAAGCACATGGAGAAGGAGCAGCTGAATCGTTATTTGTTGGATATTATTGAAAAGCAAGAGACTAGGTTCGATTGCATGAGCAATAAAATAGATGTTAATATTCGACTTGACGATTTGATTAATGCCGTTTATCAGAAGACAGGCAAGCAGGTGGTGGTGCTCATTGATGAATATGACGCTCCGCTGCTGGATGTGGCGCATGAAAAGGAAAAACTAGATGAGCTCCGTAACACAATGCGCAACTTCTATAGTCCTCTGAAGGGAAACGAGTCTATGCTTCGATTTGTCTTTATGACGGGCATCACGAAGTTTTCGCAGCTCAGCATCTTCAGCGAGCTGAATAACATCAAGAATGTGAGCATGGACGAGCCTTATGCCGGCATCTGTGGCATCACCAAGGAGGAACTGTTGACCCAGATGAGTGATGACATCGATGCTCTTGCCGAGCATCTGGAACTGAGCAGGGAGGAGACTATCCAGGAGCTCAAAGACCATTATGATGGTTATCACTTCACTTGGCCATCGCCTGATGTCTTCAATCCTTACAGCTTGCTCAATTGCTTTGCTGATGGCAAGCTGAAAGCTTATTGGTTTGGATCCGGTACACCTACTTATCTGATTGAAAAAATGAGGGAGTTTCATGTGTTGCCATCGCAGTTGGGGCGGGTGAGGGCTAAGGCTTCCTCCTTTGACGCTGCAACGGAAAGAATGACTTCGCTCACTCCTCTGCTGTATCAGAGTGGCTATCTCACCATCAAGGACTACGAAAAGAAGATAGATGTTTATACGCTCGACTTTCCTAACAAGGAGATTGAGGTGGGACTGTTCGACAGTTTGTTGCCGGGCTACCTTGGATCGGGAATAGATACGGGTAGGGTTGTGATAGCTGACATTTCTTCCTATATTAATAGTGGTAAAATGGATGAAGCCCTGCAAATGCTGGCTGATTTCCTGGAAACCATTCCGTATTGCGACAACACCAATTACGAGGGGCATTACCAGCAGATGCTTTACATCCTCTTTGCCCTGCTTACCAACTACGATATCCTCGTGGAGCAGCATACGGCGAAGGGCAGAATAGATATCACGCTGGAGACTGCCGACACTATCTATGTGATGGAACTGAAATTCAACAAGAGTGCCGAGGAGGCTCTCGCCCAGATAGAGGCAAGGCATTATGCCGATGCTTTCAAGATGAGCGGCAAGAAGGTGGTAAAGGTGGGCTTGAACTTCTCTGTCAAAGACGAGGTGAATACTCTGGAATGGGTGATTTCCTGACACTGAGGGGGTTAGCCGATGGATTACGATTGACTTTCATAAATTCTTAAAATAACCATCCCATGACATACGAAGATTTCAAGCAATTGGCTGAGCATCCACAGCATCGGGATGTTCCAGCCATCTTCAAGCTCGAAGTTTTAGAAACAGAAGAGCTGGAGGAGAAGAAGCGTTCACATTATCCGAAATATAAGGTGAGCACTTATTGTCCGCAAGCTTTTGCCACTACCCTTGAGGAGGCTGAGAGACTGATGCACCAGGATGTCCTTTACCGCAAAAAGATGAAGGAGGAAGACGACTATCCGCTGGATACCTTCTGCTATTATATCTCGGAGATTCCAATGGGACTGTTGCACTACGACCGCGAATGTCTTTCGGAAAGGATGTATGATGGGGAAGGAAAACTGATCGACCGGTCTTACTGCTGTTCGCGTTTCAGCATTTACTATCCCGGAGTCTGCGATTTGCCTGCATACGACCGTCATCCTGACGAGACCTTCCGAGGCAGAAACGCAGAACAGATCAGATTCAAGAAGGGTGACATCGTGGAAGTATATCGTGGCGATGAGGTAAAACTTGCCATCGTTGTCGGAACTCCGCTTACCACCGAATGGATCTGGGAGAGAAACCAGGCTGCCAAGGATAAAAGGGGATTGGATGAACTGCCATACGATGAAACGGATGACAGCTATACCGTGATAGATGGTCCCGGCTACGAATACCACGACCACGTTCCGTCGCTGTATGTCTTCGCCCCTCACTATCATGTGCCGCTCTATCTTCAGAGACGATTCAAGGGGTATTTGGAAAAGGCTGAGAAAAAGCAGAAAGAAGAGGAGGAGAAAGACAGGATTTTCCGCCAGGCTCACGATTGCTGCTTCAGCAACAAGGAACAGATTGAGAAGTCAGAAAAATGCGGCTGCTTCAGCTGCTGCGAAATCTTCACGCCATCCGAAATCACAGATTACTTCCCTGATGAGCCGCCTACAGCCGAATGTCCCTTCTGCCATATCGACTCCGTAATAGGTGATGCCTCCGGCTTCCCTATCACCAAGGATTTCTTGAAGAAAATGAAGAAGAGATGGTTCTAGGGTGTTTTTTCAACGTTTTCACCCATCTTCTTTCCCTATCTCATGGGGGCAGTTTCACTTTTAAGAACGGACACAAAAAATGCAATAGCTAAAAATCGAACCCATTGACCGCATAGAGCGGTATATTCGTAACCCATTCTTCCTCTTTATAATCATTCATGGAGATGCGGAAGGCCTTCTTGGACTGGTTGTCAGCCACAAACTGGCGCAGACTTTTCGCCTTCACATTCGTCTCGGCTTTCACCTCCAACGGAACAATCTCATCCTCTTCATCATGGAGCAGAAAATCAATCTCCTGAGTACTGTTGGTCTTGGCATAATAATAGGGTTCATACCTGAGAATGAGCTGCTGCAAAACATACTGCTCCGTCAACGCCCCTTTAAACTCGGTAAAAATACTGTTGCCTGCTACTATCGTTGAAGCCTTGAGATTAGACATCGCGCCCAAAAGCCCGACATCCAAGACGAAGATCTTGAAGGCTGCCCGGTCCTCATAACGCCCCACTTTTAACTAAATTTAAAGTACTTCTTACAAGGTGCTATCGCAATGCATCCTATCCCCCCTTACCCCTGCATCCTAATGACTGATTCTTGTTTTAAATGACGAAGATGAACCTGCGGAAAATCGAACTGTAATCGTAATCAGTAATCAGAACTCCCCGTCAATGCAATAACTGGAGAAGTGGGATGGCAAGAAATGAGAATACAGAAAAAGGAAAGATAAAGAATAAACATCCAATGAAAAAAGTAACATCCGTGCTTAAAAATAAAAATAATATTTGGTGATTTCACATAAAAACTATAACTTTGCAACAATAATTTATTAGAAAGTGACTTTGTGATAATGAAAAAACTATTCCTTAGTGCTGCTTTTCTGGCAGCATCGCTCGCATCTCAGGCACAGCAAGCCCCATTGTGGATGCGCTACCCTGCCATCTCGCCTGATGGCAAAACCATCGTTTTCTCCTACAAGGGAGACATCTACAGCGTCCCTGCCACGGGCGGAGAAGCCAGACAGCTCACCACAAATGCTGCTCACGACTCCTACCCCATCTGGAGCCCTGACGGCAAGAAAATAGCCTTCGCTTCCAACCGCGAGGGAAGTTTCGACGTATATGTGATGTCTGCACACGGAGGCGCACCTACACGCATCACCACCAACAGTGAGCGCGAAATTCCTGTTGCCTTCAAGGACAACGACCACGTACTCTTCTCTGCCAACATCATGCCTACCGCTGAGAGCAACCTCTTTGCCAGCCGGGAATTCTCACAGGTTTACGAGGTAAGCACACAGGGCGGAAGGCCGAAACTCTATTCCGTCATCCCGATGGAAGACATCAGCATCAACGCCAAGGGACAGGTGCTTTACCACGACTCCAAGGGATATGAAGACCAGTGGCGCAAGCATCATACTTCACCTATCACTCGCGATATCTGGATGCTCGACAACGGGAAATACCAGAAGATAACTGCCTTCAAGGGCGAAGACCGCACGCCTGTATGGGCTGCCGACGGTGAGAGTTTCTACTACCTGAGCGAGCAGGCAGGATCCTTCAACATCTATCATCGCAACATCGCTACTGGCAAGGACGTTCAGCTCACCCATGAGAAGAAGAATCCTATCCGATTCCTCACCTCCTCTGCCGACGGACTCCTCTGCTACGGCTACGACGGCGAAATCTACACCGTGAAGGAGGGAGCACAGCCACAGAAGGTGAACATCTCCATCACCGCCGACAATGATGAGCCAAGTCTCGTACGCCAGGTGCGCAGTTGGGGAGCCACAGAGATAGCCCTCTCGCCAGACGCCAAGGAAGTGGCTTTCGTGATGCACGGCGATGTATATGTGACATCCACCGAATACAAGACCACCAAGCGTATCACCGACACACCGCAGCAGGAGCGCAACGTGAGTTTCTCGCCAGACGGCAGAAGTCTCGTCTATGCCTCTGAGCGCAACGGCGTATGGCAGATATATCAGGCTAAGATCAAGAACGAAAAGGAGAAGAACTTCACCTACTGCACGGATGTGGAGGAGGAGCAGCTCACCAAGACCAATATGACCTCGCAATATCCAGCCTACAGTCCGGACGGCAAGGAAGTGGCCTTCTATGAAGACCGTGCCACCCTGCGCATCATCAATCTGAAGACCAAGGATGTGCGCACCGTGCTCGACGGCAAGTACAACTACTCCTACTCCGATGGCGACATCTGGTTTGAGTGGAGTCCAGACAGCAAGTGGCTCCTCTGCAGCTACATAGGCAACGGCGGATGGAACAATACCGATATCGCACTGGTGAAAGCCGACGGCAAGGAGATGCACAACCTGACCAACAGTGGATATAGCGACAGCAACGGCAAGTGGGTGCTCGGCGGAAAGGCGATGCTTTTCGAAAGCGACCGTGCCGGTTATCGCAGTCATGGTTCATGGGGCGCAGAAAGCGATGCTTATCTCATGTTCTTCGACCTCGATGCCTACGACCGCTTCCGCATGAGCAAGGAAGAACTCGAACTCGCTGAGGCCAACAAGGACGAGAAGGAGAAGAAGGCCGACGAGAAGGAGGAGAAGAAGAAGGAAGACAAGAAAAAGAAAGAGGAGAAGACTGGCAAGATAGAGGTGGACAAGGTGAAACCGCTCGAACTGGACATCGACAACTGCCGCGACCGCATCGTACGACTCACCGTCAACTCATCCCACATGGGTGATGCCATCCTCGATACCAAGGGCGAGAAGATCTACTATCAGGCTTCTTTCGAAGGCGACTACGACCTGTGGTGCCACGACCTGAAGGAGAACAAGACCTCGCTGATGATGAAGGGCATCGGACAGGGCGGATTCGTAGCCGACAAGGATGTGAAGAACCTCTATCTCTGCAACGGCAGCAATATCAAGAAGGTGGAACTCGGTTCGAGATCTACCAAAAACATCGACTTCGAGGCTCCGTTCAACTACAAGCCTGCCGAGGAGCGTCAGTATCTCTTCGACCACGTATGGAGACAGGTGGCTGACAAGTTCTACGACCCTAAGATGCAGGGCGTGGACTGGGAGTACTATCGCAAGGTGTATGAGAAGTACTTACCTTATATTAATAATAACTTCGACTTCGCTGAGATGTTGAGCGAGATGCTGGGCGAACTGAATGCCAGCCATACCGGTTGCCGTTATTATGCCAGCGGAGCCACCCTCTCTACCGCAGCATTGGGCGTATTCCTCGACCCATCCTATGAGGGCGACGGACTGAAGATCAAGGAGATCATCAAGCGCGGTCCTTTTGCCGTGAAGAAGAACGAGGTGACTCCGGGCAGCATCATCGAGAAGATAGACGGCACCGACATCAAGGCAGGCGAAGACTACAATGCGCTGCTCGACGGAAAGGCTGGCAAGAACATCCGCCTTACCATCAAGAACGCTAAGGGCAAGCGCTTCGACCTCACCATCAAGGCCATCTCACAGGGTGCCCAGCAGGAGCTGCTCTACAAGCGATGGGTGGATAGAAACCGTGCCATCGTGGACAGTGTTTCGCACGGCAGAATAGCCTATGTGCACGTGAAGGCGATGAACAGCGAGAGTTTCCGCACCGTGTATAGTGAACTGTTGAGCGAGAAGAACCGCACCAAGGATGCCGTCATCGTGGATGAGCGTCACAATGGTGGCGGCTGGTTGCACGACGACCTCTGCACCCTGCTCAGCGGCAAGCAGTATCAGGAGTTTGTGCCTCACGGCAAGGTGGTGGGCAAGGATCCATTCAACAAGTGGACCAAGCCATCCTGCGTATTGATTTGCGAGGACGACTATAGCAACGGCCATGGTTTCCCATGGGTATATAAGGAGTTGGGCATCGGCAAGCTGATTGGTGCGCCAGTGGCTGGTACGATGACTGCCGTATGGTGGGAGACCTTGATGGACCGCAGCCTGGTATTCGGTATTCCTCAGGTAGGTTGCCGTGATATGCGTGGCACCTTCGGCGAGAACACCACTCTCCAGCCAGACATTGAGGTATATAATTCTCCAGAGGATTACATCACCGGCCATGACACTCAGCTCATCAGAGCCGTAGAGGAAATGATGAAGAAGTAAGGAAAAAATTTATCAAGAAATGAGAGGATGTGCCATAAACCAATGACACACCCTCTCGTATATTTACAGGCTTGGCATCTGAATCTCAGGAATCACCAGATCAGCCTCATTTTCTATCTTGTTGTTAAAGAACATACAATAATATATAGGCATATAAGTGATTCCATTTTCCGTATAGACTTTCTGCTCATTGCTCAGCACCACAGCCTCATGAATATGATATTCCGTGGTATTCAGGAACTTATCAAGTGCACTATGCACCATATAATCCTTACCCGACTTGATTTCCACAGGCAAGACCGTCAGGTTTCTGTAATCATCAATCAGATAATCCACCTCACCTTTCTGCTTGTTATCATAATAATGAAGCACATAACCATGGGCATGAAATTCCTGAGCTATGACCGACTCATATACAGCACCCAGATTCACACTCCGCTCATCCCTCAACACGGCATTGATATTCGTACCATAAAGTATACTGGTCAATAACCCCACATCGTTCATATAGAGTTTCAGTAAATTCTTGCTCTCCGACTCTATCAGTGGAAAACTAGGATTGCTGATAGCCTGCACCGACAAAGCTACCCCAGAATTCGTAAGATACTCAAATTCCTCAGCGTAGTCGCTAAACTGCTTATGCGCCTTCAAGCCTTCGATATTCTTTACGATGATACGCTTTTTCTTATTTTCCATATTTGATGGAATCATATCATATATCTTTCTGATAACAAGTTTGCGCTCATCATCATACTGCGATGCATCTATCTTATAAAGCGCATGAATATCCCGCTGAATACTTCGCACTTGAGCCATATTTCTATTTTCAAGAAATTTATTGACTGCATCAGGCATTCCTCCCACGAGCAGATAAATCTTAAACTGCTGGAGCATATAGTTATGCATCGACTCATTCAAGGCTTTCCTATCCAGAAAACTATGCCGCATGCTCTCTATCGCCTCCTTTCCACACCCCATCGCCCACAAGAATTCCTCGAAATCAAGAGGATACATCTGTTGGACAGCGATACTGCCGATGGGCACAGAAGGGGTTTGCGACAAGGCGACACCCAGTTGGGAGCCACTAGCCACATATCGGTATTTACCATCCTCGTTGAGAAACTTAAGCATGGTCATCAAATGAGGATAACTCTGTATTTCATCAAGAAAAACCAGGGTATCATCCTTACTTCCGAGATTGTTACCTGCCATGGCACCCAACTGCAAATAAAAATCTTCCTTACTCCTTACTGTTTTAAAGATGCCATCTCCCTCTTGGTCTGCCTTGAGATTTATCTCAACAAAATGCTTGAAAAGTTTCTTTCCCACATATCTTATCAGATACGATTTACCTATCTGCCTTGCACCATTGACAAGCAGAATCTTCCGAGGTTCATGAAGGAGAAATTTCTCCAAACTTTCAGCAAATTTACGTTCTAACATAAGCCTTTCATTTAATCCGGTGCAAATATACTCATTTTCAGTTAATTGCACAAGCCTTCAGGACTTTTTCTTTCATTTCAGCCCTCAAAAAGAGGAATTATTCTGTTAAAACAAGGGGTAAAAAGAGGAATTATTCTGTTAAAACAAGGGGTAAAAACAGGAATTATTCCGTTAAAATAGGAGGTAAAAATAGGAATTATTCCGTTAAGACAAGGGGTAAAAACAGGAATTATTCCGAAGAATATAATTCAAAAGAGCGTGGTCGCCAATCGGGCAATCACGCTCTTTTATTTCATTATTAACATAAAACATTATAACATATGAAGACTCTCCCATCAAAGAGCCATCTCCTTGAAGAATCAAGAGGGAGAACATCCCCATGATATTGAGAGAGAAATCCTTATCTAATTTAGCAAACTTTCTTCTTACGCTCGCAAAAGCGCTCGCACTGCGCACAAATATCATATCCCAACATCGCCCCAAGGATGAAATCCTCCTCAGGCGTAAGCTGGCACAATGGTTTGGTGACAATCATACGGATAGCATCCAGACATTCACGCTTGCCAAAGAAGAGATTCAAACGGTCGTTACCAACCGGCTGAATGATATAATCAATGTTCTGACGCTCTAATCTTGTTATGGCAAAAGACTCATACTTCTTGTTGAAGGTGTAAAGCACCAAGCGGCGCACGCCCTTCTTATATTCATATATATGATTCATCAGAACCTTCAGATCTACTGGTGTTGCGATTTCCTGCTGCATACTATCCGATTTTATCAAGTTTTTTATCAGGAATCAGAGATTTCAATGATTTAAAAATCCACGAACCAAAAGGACTCAAGATTCTATAGTCAGAGATTTCAATGATTCCTGAAAAATTATTATTTTTAAATACTAAAGCGCTGGCTTGATAGCCTCAATCCAGGCATCGATGCGCTCCTCGGTCTTATCATCCTCGTTCACATCATCGAGAGCGAGTCCCAGGAACTTGTCTCCCTCCACAGCCTCACTATCATCAAAGGTATATCCGTCTGTAGAAACACCTGGCAATACGGTAGCACCAGCCTCCACAGCAGCATCATAGAGTTCCTTCATACCGCCGCAGAATGTGTCAGAATATGACTCGCTGTCGCCACAACCGAAGAGAGCCACAGTCTTGCCAGCCAATCCAGCACTCTTGAGCGTCTTCACACCGTCATACCAGTCATCCTGCATCTCGCCTGCACCCCATGTAGAAGTACCGAGAAGGAGATTCTCGTGACTTGCGATAGTAGCCTCATCGATGTTAGCTACATCTACAGTTTCCACGCCCAACTTAGAGGCGATGGTTTCGGCTATCGACTGGCAAGAACCAGTGGAAGAGCCATAAATTACGATAGTTGTTTTCATTTGTCTTTATCTCTTTAGTTACATTTATTCATACCAGTTGCATTCATTTATCTCAATGCATCCATTTCCCAGCTGCATTCATTGATCCCAATGCATCCATTTTCCGGCTGCAAAGATACATCCTTTTCTCTTTATCTGCAATACCTAAAAATGATGGTTTCTGAGAAATACCTAGATATGGGGATAGGAGAAAATGTTTAGGATGGTTTATCCTAAAACTTCCTGAATTTGAGGACTTTTAAGACAATTCATCCTAAAACTTTCTTAAATATTATACTTTTAGGATGATTGAGCCTAAAAAATAGTATTTTTGCAACTAAAAAAAACATAAATACTTAATTGATGAAAGATTTTGCAGCGATAGATTTCGAGACAGCCAACCAGCAACGTACAAGCGTCTGCTCGGTGGGTATCGTAATAGTGAGGGATGGTGAGATAGCAGACAGCTTCTACAGCCTCATCAAGCCCGAACCGGAATATTACTCTTATTGGAACACGCGGGTTCACGGGTTAACTCTGGAAGACACGATGAATGCGGTTGTCTTCCCGAAAGTCTGGGCAGAGATTGCGCCCAAGATAGAAGGTCTGCCTCTGGTAGCCCACAATGCCTCCTTCGACGAAGGCTGCCTGAAGGCAGTATTCCAGACGTATCAGATGGAATACCCCGGCTATGAATTCCATTGCACCTGCCATGCCTCACGAAGAAAGCTGGGTTCTCTCCTCCCCAACCATCAGCTCCAGACCGTAGCCGCCTATTGCGGTTACGACCTCACCATGCACCACAACGCCTTGGCAGATGCCGAAGCCTGTGCCTGGATAGCAAGAGAGCTGCTATAAGCCAAATAGAGAATTTGTGGTGTTTTTACCACAAATTTATCGTATTTTTGTAGGGAATTTACCACAAATTTCGTATATTTGCACCAAAAATGCTAAAAAGCATTCAAATAAATGAATTAATAACAGAAGAAATATGGAATTATTGAAGCAATTATCCGACAATCTCATCAAACGTACAGACACCCGATACGCAAGATATATGTATCATCAGATTCCATGGAAGAATCGGATGACAGCCCTTGTGGGACCTCGTGGCGTGGGTAAAACCACCCTCCTCTTGCAGTACATCAAGCAGAATCTCAAGTTGAAGGACACCCTATATGTGAGTGCCGAATCCATCTATTTCGCCAATCATACACTCTTTGAAACTGCCATGAAGTTCAATCAACTTGGCGGCAAGCATTTATTTATCGACGAAATACATAAATATAAAGGATGGGCAACGGAGCTGAAGATGATATACGATAATCTGCCCGACCTGCAAGTAGTGTTTACAGGATCATCAGTGCTTGACATCTATCAGGGAACCGCCGACTTAAGCCGTCGTGTCCTCGTCTATAAAATGCAAGGTCTGTCGTTTAGAGAATATATTGGCATGAAACTCGGAATCGACCTACCAGCCTACACATTGGAGCAAATCGTTAATCATGAGGTAGAGTTGCCGATAGAGATAGACCATCCCCTATCCCTCTTCAACGAATATCTGCGCCAGGGGTACTATCCTTTTTATGAAGACGAGGGCTATAAGATGCGCTTAAACCAGGTAGTAAGCATGACGTTGGAAACCGACATTCCCCAATATGCCAACTACACAGTAACCATATCGAGGAAATTAAAGGAACTGATGCAGGTGATAGCAGACAGTGTGCCATTCAAGCCTAACATGAGCACCATCGCAACAACCATCAAGGCAGACCGCGGCTTGCTTCCCGACTACTTTGAACTTATGGAAAAGGCAGGTCTCATCGCCCAACTCCACGATTCAACAAAGGGAGTAAGAGGTCTGGGAAAGGTTGAAAAAGTATATCTCGACAATACAAACCTCTCTTTCGCCCTCACATCTGAAACTCCCGATATAGGAAATCAACGTGAGACCTTTTTCTTTAATCAGATGAGAGTGAACCATACCGTTTACAATTCTCCCATCTCTGATTTTCTGATAGACGGCAAGACCTTTGAGATAGGTGGCAAGAAGAAAGGTCAGAAGCAGATAACCGAGGCAGAAGAGGGATATATCGTAAAAGATGATATTGAAACCGGTTTCGGCAATATCATTCCTCTCTGGACATTCGGAATGAATTATTAAATTGTGATTGTTACATAAAGGATTACATTCCCCATCTTTTTGGCACGCAGATTGTGACTATGAATATCGGGTTCGATAATAATAGACATTGCATAGATAGAAATTACAAGGTAGACTTTTAGGTTCGGTTTTTTGAAAGTGAATCCTGCTGGCAGTGATGCCGGCAGGATTCTGCGTTATTATGCTCTAAAACAAACCATTCCGTTTCATTAAATTCAACAATTCTTTATCAGAGATAGATTCCATTTCTGATTTATCATAAATGGTCAATAGTTCTATAAAAACATCCTCTTCATTCATGATTGCCATAAAGGAAATAACTCTAGCACCGCCAATTTTTTAAGATAACGTGCAGCTTTTCCCAAATAACTCTCGTCATTAGAAAGTACGCCCAAGCTATTATAAATATCAGTATTCAATTGCATCACATTCATTATCGAATCCTTTCTTTTAGCGATATATTGCGTAGAATTCCTGCACCTTGTTATAGAGCATAGAAGCATAGAGAAGACCATTTCTCCATTCGTCAGGAATATGGCATATTCCAAATTTAGCACCCAGGATAGCCCCTGCTACTGCTGCATTGGTATCCGCATCTCCTACAGCTTGCCCAAAGATTGTGCCGAGGAATCTTTCTTTTATTGTTTCATTTTCCATATTTTTTCTATTCATACAACCAACAAATCGTAAAGTCATCCATATCAATCACTCCTTGGTGATA